>Ga0222640_1000003_pt1 | contig 83639 bp, 70 predicted proteins | sample AntAcemetagen187_FD_181144 | JGI IMG/M metagenome (GOLD analysis project Ga0222640, IMG submission 181144) | Saline water microbial communities from Ace Lake, Antarctica - #187 | ecosystem: Environmental > Aquatic > Non-marine Saline and Alkaline > Saline | place: Antarctica: Ace Lake... | reverse complement strand
GGATCTAATCAGGCTTATTTTTTCACTACGCGCTAACTTTTTTATCTCTATTTCCCTTCTTAAAGCTTCCGATTTATTTGATACCTCTTGATGATAAACTAACTTAACTGGCCTTCTAAACTTTGTAAACCGTCCGCCATGACCTGAATTATGTTCAGACAAACGTCGATTAAGATTGTTTGTTATACCTGTATATAGTTTATCGTCCTTACACTCTATAATGTAAATCTGCCACATAACATCTCTAGGCTCGAGTCGAACATTGCCCGGCCTGGACTCGAACCAGGAAACTCAGCTCCAAAAGCTGATGTGTTACCGATTACACTACCGGGCAGTTGTTTTACACTTTATTCCGAAGTCAACTTATAAAAGACCAAATTATCTTCTTGCTGGGACCTGGCGCCGAGAGTACTCGGCACTCCCTCGCTTAACTCACCCTCATTTATAGCTTGTCACTCGGTCGCTCAACCAGGAAACTCAGCTCCAAAAGCTGATGTGTTACCGATTACACTACCGGGCATGTTTTGGATTATTCTTTTTCATTCCCTTCTTCTGCTGGAGCTTCTTCTTTGACTTCTGTTGTAGCCTCTTCTTTGACTTCTGCTGTAGTTTCTTCTTTGATTTCTGTTGTAGTTTCTTCTTTGACAAATTTTTCTTTCGGTGATGCCTTCTCATCATGGTAAGCATCCAAAACCTTGCTCTGCAAGTAATCACGAAATTCTTGATTAATCGGGTGTGCTAAATCTTGATGTGTAGTATGCCGACTATCTTCGGACTCCCTAGTAGGAGGAGGTAATTGCACTCCACAATGGTTACAGTGTTGACTACCGACATCAACTTTTTTGCCGCAACGAGGACAAAATTGTTTTAGCTTTCTTGCTGGCATTGCAACAAATAATCCATTATTGCCTTCAATAACCTTGATGTTTCGTACCACAAAGGAGTTATCAAAGGTAATTGTTGCGTAAGCCTTAAGCCTCTTGCCTTCACTTTCTCGAAGAGAAACTCTAACTTCTGTAATCTCCATAAAACCTACCTCCTTTCATTACCAGGTGCCTTAAAAAGTATTCACTTTAAAAACAGCCCACTTTTTAGGAACTAATCTCTTTAGCTTAGATAAAGAAACAACATTACCAACAGTATAAAAAGCACTGCCTGAACCAGTTACTTTTGCAAAAATACCTCTTTTCTCCAAGTAGCTCTTCGCATGCCCCAGCTCAGCATAAAGTAAAAGAGCTCTCTTTTCTAAAGCATTAAAAATGCTCTTTTTAACCAAAGGGACATCCCCTTTCCTTAAACCATACCGCATTATATTAGCATTATTAAAAAATTTTGTCAATTTTACTCTCATACCACTATAAACTCTTTTAGTCGATATAGATATATCTGGCCAAATAATAAAATGACTGAATTTCTTCATTATTTTTAAAGGCGTTACTTTTTCGCCTCTACCGGTAAGAAAAGCAAATTGACTCTCGGATAAGAAAAAATTAACATCGCTGCCTAACTGTCTACCCAATGAGTAAATTTCCTTTCTTTTTAATCCTAAGCCAAGAAGCTGGTTCAACCCTAAAAGAGTAGACGCAGCATTAGATGAGCCTCCTCCTAAACCAGCACCTATCGGAATTCTTTTTTGGAGAAAAATATCAAAACCGAAAGGAATTTTAAATCTCTTCTTCAAAAGCCCAGCAGCTTTAAATACGAGATTATCCTCAGTCTCAAGCTTCTTAAGATTTGATTTTAATTTTATTACTGGAGTTGTGATTAGTTTGATTGAGATCTGATCGCATAATGAGATGCGCTCAACGATACTCTCTAGTCGATGGAACCCACCGGGATACTTTCCTATTATATTAAGGTAAAGGTTTATTTTGGCTGGACTTAAAACTTTAATTTTACTACCGCAAAAATTCTTGTGCTTTTTCAGCGATATTATTAGCGGAGAGACCATAAAAATCCATCAACTCCTGAGGTGAACCGGATTGACCAAATTCGTCTTCTACCCCTATAGGCTTTACCTGAATCGGATATTTACGAATCAGCACTTCGGAAACAGCTGAAAAGAGACCACCGGTAATCTGATGCTCTTCACAGACAAGAATCTTCTTATGCCCCTTAGCAATCTTTACTAATAAATCCTGATCAATTGGTTTTATAGTATGAAAATTTGCCACTGTCGTTGATATTCCTTTCTCTTTTAAAATCTTACTTGCCATTAGTGACTGATTAACCATAATACCACAGGTAATTATTGCTAAATCTTTACCCTCTTCAATTATCTGCCCCCTACCAAAGACAAAATCATTCTTATTCTGAATGGTAGGAATTTTTGAACGGCCTAAACGAATATAAAAAGGTCCCGGAGTTTGATAAGCTGCAATTACTGCTTCTCTAGTTTGTACAGCATCAGCAGGCACAATTATCTTCATATTAGGGATTGCTCTGAAAAAATTAATATCTTCTAAGGCCTGGTGTGATGCCCCATCTTCACCAACAGTTATTCCTCCATGAGTAGCCACAATCTTAACATTGAAATTATTATAACAGATTGAATTTCTTACTTGATCAAGCGCCCGAGCGGTAGCAAACATAGCAAAGGTAGAAGCGAAAACAATTTTCCCGCAGCTAGCTAAACCAGCAGCAGCAGCCATCATATTCTGTTCAGCAACACCAAAATTGAAAAATCTTTCAGGAAACTCTCGGCCAAAATAAGCTGTTCGGGTTGATCCCGAAAGGTCAGCGTCTAGAACAACTATATCTTTATGCTTCTTGCCTAATTCCAAAAGTGTCTTTCCATAAGCATCACGAGTATATATTTTATCCATTACTCTTCCTCTTTGCAGTTTTTTTCTAGCTCAGCTAAAGCAATATTTTTTTCTTCTTGAGTAGGAGCTCGTCCGTGAAAATCAACTACGTGTTCCATAAAAGATACTCCCTTACCTTTAACTGTCTGAGCAATAATTACCGTAGGCTTTTGATTAATCGTCCTGGCCTCTTCGAATGCTTTAAGTAACTCCTCTATACTATGCCCATCACATTGAATAACATGCCAACCAAAGGATTTCCATTTATCAACCAAAGGTGCTAAATTCATTATTTCTTCAGTTCGGCCATCAATTTGAAAACCATTATGATCAACAACCCCACAAAGATTGTCTAGTTTAAAATGAGCTGCTGACATTGCTGCCTCCCAAATATTTCCCTCTTGAAGTTCACCATCCCCCATAAGACAATAAACCCGAGTATCCCTCTTGTCTATCTTAGCAGCTATACTCATACCACAAGCAACCGACAAACCTTGGCCCAAAGATCCACTGGCTACTTCTATCCCTGGGGTACCTCGATCAGGATGACCTTGAAGAAGACAACCAATTTTCCTTAGCTTCATCAACTCTTCAACAGAAAAATATCCGCTTAAGGCTAAACCAGAATAAATAGCCGGGCAACAATGTCCTTTAGAAAGATGAAACTTATCCCTTCCTGGTGAATCAGGATTCTTAGGATCATGACGCATCACTTCAAAGTAAAGACAAGCAATAATCTCTGCAGCTGAAAGAGACCCTCCAGGATGTCCACTCTTAGCCTCAGCTATCATCTTAACAATCAGCTTTCTGATTGTATTAGCCTTATCCTTTAGGAGATTTATCTTCTTTTTCATATTTCTTAAGTTTTAGTTCTAAACCTTTATCACCAGGAAAACGTAAAAATCCTTCTTGATAATAACGAACACCTTTATCTTCCTCACCCAAGCTAATATAAATATCTCCAAGGTGTTCATATACGTCAGGATCTTTAATCAAGTTTATAGCCTTGAGAATATATTCCTTAGCCTTCTCTGTATCCCCCTTTCGATAATAAATCCACCCTAGACTATCTAGATAAGCTCCATTTTCTGGTTCCTCCGCCAAAGCTTTTTTGACCATTTCTTCAGCTAAATCAAGTTTAACCCCTTCCTCAGCATAGGTATAACCTAAACAGTTCAAAATCGGGGCAAAAGAAGAATCAAGTTCTGCTCCTCTCTCCCATGTTTCTAAAGCCTTATTGCGCTGACCACAATCTTCATAAAGATAACCCAGCCAAAAAAGCGCTTCAACGTAATCAGGGTTAATTTCTAAAATTTTCTCGTATACGCTAATTGCTTCCTGTGGCCTTTTCTTGTAAAAATAGAATTGGGCTAGATATTCGGATATACCTATATCTTTAGGTTTCTTATCATGAGCTTTTTTTAAAAAAGCTTCATACTCAGTCTCTAAGTCTTGGTTTCTTTCGCCATATGAATAAACAAAAATCAAGGCTAAGGAAAGGTCTAAATTCTCGGGATCAATTTCCTTTGCTTCCTTTAATACGGCTTCAGCTTCACCAAGACGATCTAGACGAATTAAAACCGAAGCAATTTTTAAACGGATATGGATGGACTGAGAATCGCTATCCTTGGCATGCTCTAATTCCTCTAAACTTTTGAGGTATTCTCCTTTCTCAGCGTAAAGAAGCCCCTTTAAGTAATTGCTATAGAGATTTGTAAGAGACCTTTGACTTTGAGAAAAAGATAAAGGTGTGAACAAACATAAAATAATGAAAATCAGAAAAAATCTCATTGATGACTATTTAGACTTATGCCTTTGCTGTTTTCTTCTTTTTTTAAACCAGTGTCTTTTTACTTTTTTTAGTTTCTTTTTCTTTCCGCAAGGCATGCTTACTCCCTTAGCCTATATATTAATAAATAACTTTATTCAGAGGATATTCTATTATCCCTTGAGCTCCATTTTCCTTCAAAAGCGGTAAAATTTTACGCACCTGACTCTCTTCGACAATAACCTCACAAGCAACCCAATTCTTTAAGGTTAGCTGCGAAATCGTTGGTTTCTTCAATGATGGAAGAATAGATAAAACCTTATCTATATTTTCCTTCTTAATATTTAGCTTAAGACCAACTTTAGCTCTAGCCTCTAAGGCTCCTTTGAGAAGCAATAAAATCTGCTGCATCTTTTTCTTCTTCCATTTATTTTTATAAGAAAATTTATTGGCAATAAACTGGGTAGTAGAAGTGCACACCGTATCGATTATCTTTAAGCCATTAGCTCGTAGACTCGTTCCAGTCTCGGTAAGCTCAACTATTGCATCAACTAAACCGCTCTTTACCTTAACCTCAGTAGCACCCCAACTAAACTCTACATCTAGGTCTATCTTCTTAGCCTTAAAAAATCTCTTAGTATACTTTAATAATTCTGTAGCAACTCGTTTGCCTTTTAAATCCTTTATTTTCTTTATTCGAGAATCCTCCCTTACTGCAACCACCCATCTTACCGGATTAAGCGTCTGTTTAGCATAAGGCAGTCCGGATAATTTCAAAACGCTCGAGCCATTCTCGAGAATCCAATCTTCACCAGTAATACCACAATCTAAGACTCCTTCTTCAACATAACGAGACATTTCCTGAGCTCGAATAAGCACAATTTTTATCTCGTCATCATCAACCGAAGGAAAATATGACCTTGAACTTAAATAAATGTTAAAACCGGCCATACGGAAAAGTTCTAAGGTCTTCTCCTGCAAGCTTCCCTTGGGTATTCCTAATTTTAATGTTGCCATATTTCCTCCTTAAAGAAACAAATTATACAATGCCCGCATTAACTTGTAAAGGAATTTATTTTTGTGGACATTCACCAGTCCAACAATAAAGACAAAGTTTCTCTTTGGGCAAACCGATTGCCTCAACCATATCATCTACAGTCTGATACCTAAGAGTAGTGGCTCCTATATCCTTAGCAATCCACCTTACCATCTTCTTGTATTTTTTAGAATTATAATCAGTATATTCAGAAATATCTTCTAGGTCATGTCCTTCAATACTACGAATAGCTTTCCTGGCAGCAAGTTCATTAATGTTGCGAATAGATAGATTAAACTTGCAGGGAAACATCAAGGGTGGACAAGCCGGCCTAACGTGAATCTCCTTAGCTCCTGAATCCCAAAGTTTATTTATGGTAAACTTCTTTAGCTGAGTACCTCTTACTATTGAATCATCACAAATAACAATTCTGTTACCTTCTATTATTTCTTTTATCGGAATAAGTTTCATCTTGGCAACCAAATCACGTGTTTCTTGAGAAGGTGGAGTATAACTCCTGCCATAGCCGGGAGTATACTTTATTAATGGCCTTCTGTAAGGTTTACCACTCTCCACAGCATAACCTATAGCGTGAGCAGTTCCTGAATCAGGAACTCCCGAGACCAAATCTACGTCAATATCTTTATCGCACCTGGCTAAAGCACGTCCACATCTTTCTCTTACCATCTCTGTATTTACCCCTTCATAGTTTGAAGCTGGAAATCCGGTATAAATCCATAAAAACGCACAGATCTGATTTACATCTCTGCCCGACCTCCTTTGAATCATCCCTTTCTCATTCACTAAGACTATCTCACCCGGCTCTAAATATTTAACCACTTTAATATCATTATTAGAAAAGGCACAAGTCTCAGAAGTAATAGCCCAGACATCTTTGCTTTTACCAACCACAAGAGGAGTATATCCGAGTTTATCCCTAGCCGCATACACTCCGTCATTATGCAACAGCAGTAGCGAGCAAGAACCTTTTATCTGGCTAAACATCTTTTCTATGCCATCGACCAAATCATCACCTTGACTTATAAGCTTTGCTATAAGCTCGGTAACATTAACTTTACCTCTATTAACTTCGGCAAAAGAAACTCCTTTTCTAAAAAGACCTGCGACTAAATCATCGATATTCTCAATAAATCCGTTAGTAACTATACAAAAAGGACCAAACCTGGAGTTTAAATACATCGGCTGTTCTTCACAGGCACTAATAACTCCTATACCTTTGTTGCCTTTCATGTGTTTATAGTCATCATAAAATTTTGACTTGAATTGACTCTGGGATATCTTATGTATTTGCCGCTTAAACTCTTTGCCAAGTACAGCCATACCCCCATATTCAGTTCCTAAATGAGAGTGATAATCTGTACAATAAAACAGAGTCTCCACGCAATCTTTCTTTGAAGCTACGCCAAAAATTCCACTCATTTTATTACCTCCGTTATTCCTGATATTACAATGCTACCTACTAAAATAATCTAAATTTAGGTTATAAAAAGGCTCTTGGAAGAAAATTTTGGCTCACTAGTAAGATTAACTCCTAGCTTACGCAATCCGGCTTCATCGCCCGGCGTAGGTATATGAGTTGTATGTGCCTCGCAGCTTCCAAGTTCTTTGAGTTTCTCCATCGCCAATTGAGCTGTTGGATTAGTAGTAGCGCTGATACTTAAAGCAATCAAGGCTTCTTCTAAATCCAAGCTTACTGTTTTAGAACCAGAAACGCTTTTCTTTAACTTTCCTATAGATTCTATTATTGTTGGCGCCAAAAGATGAATCTTATCCGGTATCCCTGCTAAATCTTTTATAGCATTAAGAACAAGACTAGCTATTGCATGCATTAGGCTTGAATTCTTTCCGGTAACTATCTTGCCGCTTTTAAGCTCTATAGCTGCACCGCAAAAAACCCCTCCATGCCCTTCCTTTTTATCTTCAGCCTCAATACGAGCATTATTGGCTGAGTTAACAACACAGCGATCATCAGCTTTAAGATTTAGTTCTTCCATAAGTTGTTCAACCCGCTGAACTGTCCCCTTATCACTAAAACCCATTGCGTATTCACAGCTATATCTAAAAAATCGACGGATAATCTCCTGCTTAGCCTCATCCTTAACAGCATCATCATCAATGATTCCAAAACCAGCTCTATTTACTCCCATATCAGTAGGTGACTTATAGATTGATTCAGTTCCGGTGATTTTCTCTATTATACGCTCAACAAGAGGAAAAGCATCGACATCTCGATTGTAATTAATTGCTGTTTTTTTGTAAGCCTCTAAATGAAAGGGATCGACAAGATTAAAATCTCGCAGGTCTGCGGTAGCTGCCTCATAAGCTATATTAACCGGATGCTTAAGAGGGATATTCCAAATCGGAAAGGTTTCAAACTTTGCGTAGCCAGCCTTTACTCCCCTCTTATACTCATGGTAAAGCTGACAAAGGCAAGTAGCGAGCTTTCCGCTTCCTGGCCCAGGACCAGTAACTACAACCAAAGGCTTATTAACCTCAATATAAGCATTTACACCATAGCCCTCATCACTTACAATTGAATCCACATCTGTAGGGTAACCCTTAGTGAATGAGTGGGTATAAACTTTTATGCCCCTACGCTCTAATTTATTTTTAAAAATTATAGCAGAAGTTTGATTATCAAAGCGAGTTATTACTACAGCGGCTATATTGATATCCCAACTTCTTAAATCATCAATTAACTTTAAAGCATCAACATCATAGGTAATACCAAAGTCAGCCCTAACTTTTCTTCTTTCGATATCACCAGCATAAATACAAAGAATAATATCGGCTTTGTCTTTAAGCTTTTGCAGAAGCCTCATCTTTACATTAGGATCAAATCCCGGTAAGACTCGTGAAGCATGGTAATCAAAAATAATCTTGCCACCAAATTCTAAGTAAAGCTTATTGTCAAACCTTTCGACTCGCTCTAGTATAGCTTCAGTTTGCTCTTTGAGGTATTTTTCATTATCAAAGCCTGAGCGCTTAGCCATTATTGTCCCCCTTTATTTCTTTGTGGTACTCCTGAAGAGACTTTGGTAAAATTTTCTTACCCCTAATCGCCTCAATCCCTTCAAGACTAGCTCCGGCGGCAGCCATAGATGTAATATAAGGAATCTTCTGTTGAATAGCCATAATACGAATATAGCTATCATCGTACTTGCTATTACTCCCAACAGGTGTATTTATAATTAGATTGATATCTCCATTTTTGATCGCATCAGAAAGATTGGGCCTTCCCTCATGAAGCTTCTTCACTTCGGTATTGTCTATACCGTTTTCTTTAAGGAAGCGACTAGTTCCTTCAGTAGCATAAATGTTAAAGCCAAGCTTATCAAATCCCTTAGCTATATGAATTAGCTCCGTTTTATCTTTGTCGGTTACGGTAAGCAAAATATTTCCCTCTGTAGGAAGCTTTAAATTTGCAGCCACTTGAGCTTTATAGAAAGCAAGTCCAAAAGTATCAGCAATTCCCATTACCTCTCCGGTAGCCCTCATTTCAGGACCTAATAGAGGATCTACTTCGGGAAACATATTAAAAGGGAAAACTGCCTCTTTAACTCCAACATAAGGAACTTTGTGAATTTTTTCGAGCTCAGGAAAATCCTTCAGTTTCTTACCGAGCATCAATTGAGTTGCAATCCGAGCCATAGAAATTGCCATGATTTTTGACACCAAGGGTACTGTTCGAGACGCTCTAGGGTTAGCTTCTAAAATATATACCTTATCGTCACAAATAGCATACTGGATATTTATCAACCCAATAACTTTGAGTTCCTTTGCAATTTTAATAGTATATTCCTCAATAGTCTTTAGGTATTCCTCTTTAATTGTCCTGGTTGGAATCACACAAGCAGAATCGCCAGAATGAACCCCGGCAAGTTCTATGTGTTCCATTACTGCCACAACACGAGCATTCTCTCCATCAGCAAGAGCATCAACTTCAGCTTCAATAGCATGTTCTAGGAATCTGTCAATAAGCATAGGAAATTCCGGACTTACCTTGATAGCTTCCTCAGCATACTTTCGTAACACTGTTTCGTTATAGATAATTTTCATACCCCGACCCCCTAAAACAAAAGAAGGACGAACCATAAGTGGGTACCCTATTTTATTGGCAATTTTTACAGCCTCCGCCACTGACCGAGCTATACCGCTCTCGGGTTGGGGAATGTTCAAGGCAATCATCCTCTCTCTGAAGTATTCTCTATCTTCTGCTAAACGAATATTCTCTGGCGTTGTACCTAAAATATTTACTCCGTTATCTTTTAGTTGCTGAGCAATATTTAATGGCGTTTGTCCACCAAACTGAACAATAACACCTTCTGGTTTTTCTTTTTCATAGATGCTTAATACATCTTCTATAGTTAAGGGTTCAAAATAAAGTTTATTGGAAGTATCGTAGTCAGTAGACACTGTTTCGGGATTGCAATTTACCATAACCGACTCATATCCTTCATCCCGCAAAGCAAAGGCTGCATGAACACAAGTATAGTCAAACTCTATTCCCTGGCCAATCCTGTTAGGCCCACCACCTATGATTAATATTTTTTTATTCGGTGATACTGACACCTTATCCTCTCCAATATATGTTGAATAATAATAAGCTGCGTTTTCTACCCCACTAACCGGAATCGCGTCATAGCACTCGATCTTCCCAATAGCCAACCTCTTCTCTCTTACTTCTTTTTCTTTTACCCTAAAAATTTGAGATAGGTATTTGTCTGAAAACCCTAGCTCTTTTGCTTTAATTAACTTCTGATCAGGCAAGTCCTTCCACTTATTCTTAATTATCTCCTCTTCAAAATCAGCTAACTCCTTCATCTCATTAAGAAACCACGAATGGATATGAGTTACTTTGTGAAGCTCTTCAACTAAAAACCCCCTACGCAAAGCCTCATAAATTAAAAATATACGCTCGCTTGAAGGCACGCTTAGCTTTCCTTTTAATTTTTCTATCGGGAAAGCTTTGAATTCCTCAACCCCTAAACCAGCCCGACCTATTTCTAAAGAACGGATGGACTTTTGGAAAGACTCCTTAAATGTTTTTCCTATACTCATTACCTCACCAACTGCCTTCATTTGAGTCCCTAAAATATCTTTTGCTTGAGGAAACTTCTCAAATGCCCAGCGAGCAAACTTAATAACCACATAATCACCGCTAGGTTCATACTTCTCTAAAGTTCCTTCCTTCCAATAAGGAATCTCATCCATTGATAATCCGACAGCTAACTTTGTTGAAATGCGGGCAATTGGAAAACCAGTTGCTTTTGAAGCCAAAGCTGAAGAGCGGGATGTCCTAGGATTAATCTCAATAACTACTATGCGATCATCTTTAGGATTATAGGCAAATTGAACATTAGTCCCACCAATAACGCCAATTGCATCTACTATCCGGTAAGAATAATCTTGTAACTTTTCTTGTATCTCCTTTTTTACGGTAAGCATTGGAGCAGAGCAAAAACTATCTCCAGTATGTACACCCATGGCATCAATATTCTCTATAAAACATACAGTAATCTTCGCACCTTTATGGTCCCTTACAACTTCTAGCTCTAGTTCTTCCCAGCCGATTACTGCCTGTTCAACTAAAACTTGATGAACAATGCTCACTGCTAATCCCCGAGTAACAATAACTCTTAGCTCTTCTACATTATAAGCGATTCCTCCGCCAGTTCCGCCCATTGTATAGGCTGGGCGTAATACTACCGGATAGCCTATTCTAGAAGCTATCACCTCAGCTTCTTCAACCGAATGACTAATTTCAGATTTAGGAAGAGGGATACCTAACTTCTTCATTGTCTCTTTAAAAACAAGACGGTCTTCTCCACGTTCAATAACGTCAGCCTTAACGCCAATCATTTTAACCCGATACTTCTTTAAAACTCCAGATTTATAAAGACTCAAAGATAAATTAAGACCGGTTTGACCACCTAAGTTAGGCAAAAGAGCATCAGGTCTCTCTTTCTCAATAATCTTCTCTAGACTCTCAACGGTAAGAGGTTCAATGTAGGTTTTATCCGCCGTACCAGGATCAGTCATAATAGTCGCCGGATTAGAGTTAGCCAAAACAACTTCATAGCCCTCTTCCTTCAAGGCTTTACAGGCCTGAGTGCCAGAATAATCAAACTCACAGGCTTGCCCTATAATTATCGGACCCGAGCCAATAATTAAAACTTTTTTAATATCCTCGTATCGCGGCATAGCCCTCCTCCTTTAAAAATAGAAAAAGCGTCCCTTCACTTCATTGTTAGCAAAGGAACGCTTTTATCCACATTGAAAATAATTATCCAGCATTTTTAGCGATTAGTCAAGAAAAACTTTTTAAAAACAAGACACAAAAACAAAAAGCTAGCCCCCTTACCTTAGAAAGGCAGAACAGACTTAGACATCCCCAGTCGCAACTGGCACTTCAAACATCTTTTTGCTTCTTCCACTGCTGTCTTTTCGTCAAAACCATATTCTACCTGGGAAAAGTTATGCAATCTCCTGTTAACAGGAAGCATTGTCATCTTAGCTCTCGCTCGGCAGGCAAAACCTTCCTCTCTCCCTAAACAAGGACTTTCTTTCTCTTCAGGGATTAATCTTTGCTCAATCTGTCCTTTCCCCCCCAAATATTCATCTATAGAGATTGCAACATTTCTGCCAGCGTTAATTGCTTCAATAACAGAAGCCGGACCACTTACTACATCACCACCTGAAAATACTCCTTTCTTTGAACAAGCAAGGGTATCTTGATCCACGTTAATTTTTCCTTTTCTGTCTGTTTCAATATTAAACTCAGCAGGAACAACGTATTTTTGACCAATAGCCATTATCAATTTATTAACCTCGATTATAAATTCACTACCCTTAACTGGCTCTGGACGGCTTCTTCCGCTTGAATCCGGTTCACCCAACTCCATTCGAATACATTCTATTTTCAGCTTCCCAGATCCAGGTAAAACTTTTTGTGGGGTTAAAAGAAAATTTATCTCTACCCCTTCCTTAAGTGCTTCTTCTATTTCTTCTGAATATGCCGGCATTTCCTCTCGAGTCCGTCGATATAAAATACTAACTTTCTCAGCTCCGACCCTTAGTGCACTCCTTGCTACATCCACGGCTACGTTTCCTCCACCAACAACAGCTAACTTACCCGAGAACTTCACTTTTTCTCCGAGATTTATAGACTGTAATACAGAAATCCCATCAAGAACCCGCGGATCATTCTCACCAGGAATACCCATTTTTACTCCTTTTTGAGCACCTAGAGCCAGAAGTATTGCATCAAATCCCTGATTAAAAAGTTTATCAAGTGATTCTATTTTTGTATTAGTCTTTATTATCACTCCAATATTTTCTATGTCTTTAATCTCACGGTTTAAAACCTCTACCGGCAACCTGTAATCAGGAATACCTATTTTCATCATCCCACCTGGTTTTGACAAAGCTTCAAATACCGTTACAGAATGGCCGGATTGCCTAAGAAACCAAGCAGCAGTTAACCCACAAGGACCAGAACCAACAATAGCAACTTTTTTACCTGTATCGGCTGCAATCTTAATTTTTGATCTCCACCTACCTGAATCCTGCTTAGCCACAAACCTCTTTAGTTCTCGTATAGACATAGTCTCATTGACTTCGCTCCTGCGACAGACTTCTTCACAAGGATGATGACATACACATCCTAAAATATAGGGGAATGGAACAGTCTCTCTAATCACTTCCAAAGAATCCTGGAACCTTCCTTCAGCAATTAACCTTATATATCTCGGGATATCTATCCCGGCAGGGCACGCATCTTTACAGGGAAGAAGAACTTTCTCGCGATCCTTTTGTTCAAACTTATTTTTATCGACTAATGCCCCTGAAGGACATACTTCCACACAAGCCGTACAGAATTTACAACCAGCTTCTCCCATGCCTAGGTTACAACTAGTTCCTATAATCGTATTTATACCACGGTTTACAAACCCTATAGCCCCGACATTTCTTACCTCTTGGCACATACTGACGCAACGGCCGCATAAAATACACCGGTCAAGATCCTTAATAAATAAAGGTTCACTTGTAATTATCGGTAAATTTCTTATATGTGGAACATAACCGGTAAGAGGATTCTTTATTCCTACCCAATCAACAACCTTTTTTAGCTGAGATGACTTATCTATTTCTGCTGGGTGTTCGCTCAAAATAAACCAAATAATGTCCTTTCTTAATTCTTGGACTCTTGGGGTATTAGTATGAACAACCATCCCATCTCTTACCGTTGTAGTACAAGAAGTCGGAAATCCCCTCATGCCATCAATTTCGACAATACATAAGCGACATGCGCCTATAGGAGATATATCGGGATGATAACATAAATTAGGCACATATATCCCAGCATCAAGCGCTGCCTCAAGCACTGTCCTACCTTCTTTTACCTTTATCTTTGTATTATTAATAGTTAAGTTAATCATTCTATTGCCATAAATGGACAGGCATTGATGCATGCCTTGCATTTTATACATTTTTCTTTATTTATCTTTGCGTACTCTTTCTTCTTCCAATCAATAGCACCAACTGGACAAACTCCAAAACACTTTCCACATTTAGCACACTTATCATTAATAACCTCGAATTTTAAAAGTTCTAAACATACGTGAGAAGGACAGGCCTTCTCTGCTATATGAATTTTATATTCATCTAAAAAATACCTCATAGTTGTCAACACTGGATTGGGGGCTGTATTACCGAGCCCACAAAGAGCAGTATCTTTTATAGTAACCGACATCTCTTGCAGAAACTTAATATGTTCCTGTCTGCCCTTACCTTCAGTAATATCTTCAAGAACTTCCAACATCCTTTTTAAGCCAACCCTGCAAGGTACGCACTTACCACATGATTCGGCTACAGTAAAGTTTAAAAAGAATTTTGCTATATCAACCATACAGGTAAGTTTATCCATTACAACCATACCACCAGAACCCATAATCGCACCGGTCTTGGTAATAGATTCAAAATCAATAGGTGTATCTAAGAGACTTTCGGGAAGACATCCGCCTGATGGGCCACCAATCTGCACACCTTTAAAGCCTATATTTTTATTCACCATTCCGCCACCAGGACCATATATAAGTTGACGAATTGTCGTACCCATAGGCACTTCCACCAAACCGGTATTTTTAACTTTTCCGGCCAGAGCAAAAACCTTTGTGCCCTTGCTATTTTCAGAACCTATCCCAGAAAACCACTCTGCGCCTTTTGCAATAATATGCCTTACATTAGCGAATGTTTCTACGTTATTAATCAGAGTAGGTTTGCCCCATAACCCTTCTTGCGCAGGAAATGGTGGCCTAGGCTTTGGCATACCCCGACGTCCTTCAATAGACGCTATAAGAGCTGTCTCCTCACCACAAACAAATGCACCAGCACCTTCTTTTATATTAATATCAAACGAAAAATTACTATTTTGAATATTTTTTCCCAAATAGGTTCTTTCTCTAGCTTGCAATATTGCCTTGTTTAATCTCTTTATGGCTAATGGATATTCAGCACGGCAATAGATATATCCAGCACTGGCACCAATAGCATAACCAGCAATAATCATCCCTTCAATTACAGAGTGAGGATCTCCTTCTAAGACGCTGCGATCCATAAATGCACCGGGATCACCCTCATCGGCATTACATATTACATATTTCTCATCACTCTCAGCAATCTTAGCAAAATGCCACTTCAATCCGGTAAGGAATCCGGCACCGCCTCTACCCTTTAAGCCTGAGTTCTTTACCTCTTCTATAACCTTATCGCCAGTCCTACCAAAAAGATTCTTTAATGTCTGATAACCACTATGAGCTATGTAATCATCTATATCCTCGGGGTCAATCTCCCCACAATTTGAAAGAACGATTCGCATCTGGCTCGAGAAAAACTGTTCATAATCTCCCTTAGCCTGTAATTCTCCTACTGGCTCACCCCGCAAAAGATGACTCTCTACAATTTTAGATACATCTTCAGATTTAATATACTCATAAACAATCCTACCAAGTTCCGGACTAATAATATCTACTAACACATCCCTAAATAAACCCCGGTCACCAGTCTTTATAATCTTACATTTATCAGCCAGCTTATGATGCTTTAATTCTTGTTCAAAAATTCTCGCCACATCTTCAGCCCCGGCTGAAATTCCACTTGTACCCATGCATATAAGTATCTTTGTTTCCATCTATCTAACCTTTTTTGATTTATACTTTTTTACAAGTTCATCTAACTCCCCAACCGTACATCTTCCGTAAAAATCATTATCAATCTTAACAACTGGTGCCATACCGCAACATCCAAGGCAAGCAACCCTTTCTAAAGAGAATACACCATCTTTTGTGGTCTCCCCCTCACTTATTCCTAATTTATCCGACAGATAGTCAAGGATCTCTTTTCCACCCATAACATGACAAGCAGTACCTTGACAAACTTTAATAATATGTTCCCCCCGGGGATTAAGATAAAACTGGGTATAAAATGTCAGTACTCCGTAAATTTCCACGGGATAGAAGGATAACTCTTTTGCTATCAAATCTATAGCTTCTTTAGGAACATACCCATAGACAGCCTGAATATCCTGCAATAACGGGATTAATACACCCTTTTTATTACGGTATTGCTGAATTATTTTTTTTGTATCAGAAAGATCAAGTTTCATTTAAGTAGCTTTTTTAGGCAGATATTTTAAATATAAAAATATTTATCTATCAGCTTTTTAATTTCATCCTTTTTATCATGCAGCTTCTCGCTTAGTTCCTTATCATTGTAACTCTTAAGCTTTTTGGCCACCCCTTCAATGGTTGCAGGAGAAAAAACCCCATCTTTCTCGTATATCTGCCTATCTTTTAAAAGATTTTCAGCTGACTCCTGACATGAAGTAGGCAACTGAGGCAGACTCTCCTGGATTTTCTTATATTCATCAGAAAAAATATTTACATCAACATAGAGTTTATCAGCCAACTCTAAAGCATTTTTCATCTCTAATCCATGACGGGTTGCTACAGCCAAGCCTGCCAGCAAAAGATAAATATTGGCAGAACCATCCGGACAACGAAATTCTACTGTCTGTTTATCGTCAACTCTAACAACTTTTTCTTTCTCTTGAGGATTAGCATCCCTTAACATACTGTCTACGCCACTGCGCCATCCCAAAGGAACTCTTACTAACACCGACCTGTTTCTATCACCCCAGCATATATTTGTCGGTGCTTCCTGATGAGGAACCAATCTCAGATAAGAAAGAGGAACAGTGTTCCCGAAGGCGGTTAAAGAAGATGCCAAATTCAAATGCCCAGCAATAGCCCTTTTGGCTACATCACTTAACTTACCCCCTTCAACCATCACGTTCTTCCCAGCCTTGCTAAGTTTTGTGTGAACATGAAGTCCACTGCCGGCATGCCCAACAAGAATTTTAGGAGCAAAACTAACAGCAACACCATACATCTGTCCTACCATCCTTAATGCCCACTTGGCAATAGCGATTTGGTCGGCCGCATCTATTAAAGGGACCGGTAAAAACTCAATTTCTTGTTGTTCTATTTCTTGATTTTCTTCGTAGAAATGGCCTACTTCAGAATGGGAATACTTTATTTTTCCTCCGGCCTGAGCAATAGCCTGCATGGCTTTACATTTTAAACTCTCACACTTAGAGAATGGAGCAGACTCATGATAACCTTTTTGAGCTGTAACTAAATAAAGGGGAGATTTTTGGCGAAAAATATAATATTCAAGCTCACCCATAGCTTCCAAAGTTAAACCGGTACTCTTTTTTAACGCCTGATCTGCTTTTCTAACAATATTTTCCGGGGAACTTGCAAGCGGAATTCCTTGATTCGTATAATATGAACAAAGTATGTCCACTGCCGGAATCTCGGAAAATGGATTTAGAAAAGCAGTCCTATAACGAGGTATGACATATAAATCGCTTGAAGCTGAATCAATATAAGAAAATAAACTGGAACCGTCCACTCTTTCCCCTACGGAAAGTAACCGATCCAGCTGACTCTTGCTGGTAATCACAAAATTGAGAGTCTTTAACCTGTCATCTCCTCCTACATAGCGGAGGTTGACCATCTCAATCTTATTATTCTCTATAAATTTAATCAGGTCTTTTTTAGTAAACTCTTCCGGAAGTTTTCTCAAATACCGTACTATCTTGTTAGGATTCATTGCTATCTCTACATCTTTCATAATTCTCCTCCTTAATAAGATTTGTATTTTTCTAGATCAACAAACCTTGCTTAGACTAATCCTTGATCAAGCATTGCATCAGCAACCTTTACAAACCCGGCAACATTTGCACCTTTTACATAGTCTATGCGGTCACCAACTTTTCCATATTTTGCACATTGCTCATGGATTGCCAACATAATTCCCTGGAGCCTCTGGTCTACTTCTTGGCGAGTCCAAGATAGCCTTAAACTATTCTGAGACATCTCGAGTCCAGAAGTTGCTACTCCCCCAGCATTAGATGCCTTACCCGGAGCATAGCAAATCTTGGCCTTTTGGAATATTTCAATACCCTCAGGCGTTGTTGGCATGTTTGCCCCTTCCCCTACAGCTATACAACCATTTTTAACTAAGTTTTCAGCATCTTCCTTACTTATTTCATTCTGAGTAGCAGAAGGAAAAGCTATATCACACTTTACATTCCAGGGACGCTGTTTTTCAAAATACTTACAGCCGTATTTTTGTGCATATTCCTTAATTCGGCCACGTTTTATATTCTTAAGCTCGATAACAAATGCTAACTTCGCAGTATCTATACCAGCTTCATCATAAATATAGCCGTTGGAATCAGACAAGGTAACGCACTTACCACCTAATTGGTTTACCTTCTCTACGGTATATTGAGCAACATTACCAGATCCAGATACTGTGCAAACCTTGCCTTTCATAGGTTGTCCTTTAGCCTTTAACATTGCCTCAACAAAATAAACACAACCATAACCAGTAGCTTCCGGTCTAATCAAACTTCCGCCCCAATTAAGTCCTTTACCGGTTAAAACTCCGGTAAACTCATTGCGTATTCTTTTGTATTGGCCGAAAAGAAATCCTATCTCCCGTCCGCCAACACCAATATCACCAGCCGGAACATCTGTGTCAGGACCGATATGGCGAAAAAGTTCGGTCATAAAGCTCTGACAAAACTTCATTACCTCATTATCCGTTTTACCCTTAGGATCAAAATCAGAACCACCTTTGCCACCACCCATAGGAAGGGTAGTAAGACTGTTCTTGATTACCTGTTCAAAAGCAAGAAACTTCAAAATGCCTAAACAAACAGTGGGGTGAAACCGAAGTCCACCCTTATAAGGACCAATAGCGCTGTTCATCTGAATACGAAAACCTCGGTTAATCTGAGCTTCACCTTTATCATCAAGCCAGGGCACACGAAAAATTATTACCCTTTCTGGCTCAACAAGCCTTTCCAAAATTTTAGCATCTTGGTATTTCTTGTTTTTCTCAATAAAAGGCATTAAAGATTCAACTACCTCTTGCACTGACTGATGAAACTCTGGTTCACCAGGATTTCTCTTAATGACTTTTTCCATAAACTGTTTTACATTTAAATTTGACATTTTCTTACCTCCTTATATTGAGTATTTTATTACTTTTGTCAAAGATGTCTAATTATTTATTAAATATTATGAGATGGGCCACATCACTAACTTAACTAATAGACTTACGATTACACCAGCAATGGCAACTCCCAGTAAAATAGCCAAAAAAGCTCTTTTTACCTTAATCTCAAATAGAGTCGCAGCTGCTGTTCCAGTCCAAGCTCCGGTTATTGGCAAAGGTATAGCCACAAAAAGAACCAACCCCCAAAATCCCCAACGCTCTACGAGCTTCGACTTTCTCTCTACTCTCTGAAACCACCATTTAAATAATTTACCGATAAACTTTATATTCTTAAGGTGATGAAAAAAATACTTAAAAAACAATAGTAAAGGCAAGACCGGAATTAGGTTACCTAAGAGAGCTAAAAAATAAACTTTACCTATGTCCGACATTCCTAAAAGTTGACAACCCAATGGAATTGCCCCTCTTAATTCAAAAATAGGTAAAGCTGCTACGCCTACTATTTTAAACTCATTAACTCCAATCATGCTCACCTCTTAAATTATTTTTCCAATTGTAAGATAAATTTTATAAACCTTATTGTATCTACAAAGGGATTGATTCTGCTATTCAAGCTTTTAAAATAAATACTCCTTACCGGCACGCTCTTTATCGGAAATCCAAAACGGGCAGCTTTTATCAAGATTTCAGACTCGATTTCAAAGTTATTTGTCTTTATTTTTATCTTCTCTAAAACTTCTCTTTTAATCAAACGGAATCCGCATTGAGTATCGGGAATTTTTTGTCTAGCTATTCGAGAAATAAGCCAAGACATAAACTTGTTTGTCATAATCCGTAGTTTCGGCATACCAATAGGATTAGACATCCTATCCCCAACAATAAAATAGGCCCCATCTTCTGCCTTTTTCAAAAACTTATCTAAATCTGAAGGTGAGTGCTGCCCATCAGCATCCATGGCAACTAAATAATCAAAGTCAGTATTTTTGAGCAGGTAATTGATTCCTTTATTTAGGGACATTCCTTTGCCTAAATTTTTCTCATTTCTAATAACAAAATTAGCTTTTTTCTTAGCCACCTCATAAGTATTATCTATTGAGCCATCATCTACCACTAGAATAGATAAATTCTTACACTTTAGCTCATCGAGAATACCAGCTAAACGAAATCTCTGATTGTAGGCAGGGATTATAATCCAAACTTTCACTAAGCTTCTAACTCCTCAGTAACCCAGCGTCTCTGGAACATGTACCACTGCTGAGGATATTTCTTTATGTATTTTTCTAGCACCAGATTACACTTCTTCATTATCGAAACCTCATCTCGTTTCTCCTTATCATAGATAATCGGTTTTTCACAAACTAAATGGTAGAACTTTCTATTTTTACGAATCAAAAAAATAGGAATAATAGGCGCCCCGGTTTTTAGGGCAAAAAAAGCTATTCCTCGAGGAAAATAAGCTTGCCGAGAGAACATATTAAGTTTTATGCCTGCACCTGAGAAATTCCTATCTCCTAAAAGGGCAAGCAAATCTCCGCTCTTTAGAGCCGAAAAACAACTTCGGATAGTCGTTCCGGTAGAGATTACTTTCACCCCTACTCTTTGACGCTGTCGATCAAAAAATTTATTTATCCGTTTATCTTTATGAGGAAGAGCAACTACTGACAATGGATAGCCTAGAAGAGATAGAACTGCTCCAGCTAACTCATAATTTCCCAAATGAGCAGTAAGAACAATAACTCCTTTACATTTAGCCAAGGCTTTATTCAAATTCTCCAAACCCTCTAGTTCTATGTTCTTTTTTATAAAGTCTTGATTTAGCTTTGAGTAGCGAAAAAAGTCTACTAAATAATAGGCAAAATTAATAAATACTTTCTGAGCATACTTTTTTATTTTTTTCTTCTCTGAAATTACTGGAGAAAGATTATAGGCTACAGTCTCACGATCTTTCTTGGAAAGGTAATAGTGCATTATCGAGACAAATTGAGCAAATAAATAGCAAGCGTTTCGGGAAAAAGTTGAAGTTAATAGGCTTCCAAAAAGGTAGAGATAATACATTAACTTATCAGTTCTAAAATTAAATCAACTATCCTTAAGGAAGAATCAATAAAAGAATTCTCCTTTGCCCTTTCCCTTAAAGAATACATTTCTTTCTTATTCATAAGCAGTCTTTCAACAACCTCGCCTATCTCGCTAGCATGGTCAGCTTCGATTATTGCTTTTATCTTAGAAAGATATTGCACATTACGCTCCTCCTGACCAGGAATCGGATGGGTTGTAATTATACATAAACCTTTAGCCAAAGCTTCCGAGATAGTTATCCCTCCACCCTTAGTAATGATGATGTCAGCAAAATCCATAACTTTATGGATATCTTCTGTATAACCAAATACAAAAAGTGGCTTTTTAAATTTTGTCTCCTTCCTTAAGAACCAATCATGGAGTTTCTTGTTCCGACCACAGACTACTATCATCTGGAAATCATGTTTGAGAGAATCTAATTTTTTAGCAATAACTTTTATTGGCCCAATACCTAATCCGCCTCCCATAATTAACACAGTATCCAAGTCACTGACAAATCCCAGCTCTTTACTAATTTGGATTTTAGGATAGGTAGTCAGAAATTTTACTGATATAGGTATTCCTAGAATTTTTACTTTCTCTTCACTAATGCCTTCGCTGATTAAAACATTTTTTGCTTCTTGGCAAGCAACAATATATCTGTCAACAAGAGGATGAACCCAAAAACGATGAGGATGGTAATCGGTCACTATTGCAATCAAAGGAACATCTAAACCCTTCTTAGCTTTAAAGTCAGCAATTAAACCACAAGGAAAAGCCTGAGTAGCCACAAAACAACTAGGTGGCTGTTGAATAACCAACTTATTTAATCGTGAAAATGCAAATTTATTTATTGCTTTACGGTAAGGAGTGAGTGCTTTTATCACTTTACGACGATCATAAGCCCTTCCCCAAAGATGTGGAAAATGCTTTATAACCGTAATATAAATAGAGTTGATTATTTTTTCTCCTCGGGGATAAAAGTAACCAAAACCATTTAAGCTCAGAACATCCACTTGAGGATTCTTATAAAAAAGAGCTTCTTTTAGATTCTGAGCAGCTTTATTGTGGCCGCCGAACTCAGATATATGGAAAATATGTACTTTTTTCATCTTTGCCTAGGCATATCTCTACCTACGTTAAATCAACATAATCCTTACCCTCTCCTAAAGGATTGAGCGAATGTTTTATCTTTGTCTCTTTTTTAACTTTTAAATCTATCAGTTCTTTTGGGCCGCCATCAACTACCTCTATAACCGGTGAGAATATATCATTTTCATTCACTTGTCTAACTATGCCTATCCTTCCATCCTCAAGACGGACAATAGTTTTCCGTGGCCAAACTCCCATAGCCTTAAAAAAACTATCTAAAAGCTTGGGATCAAATCTTTTATTCTTATCTTTAATCATCAACTCGTAGATTTTCTCCGGAGAATAGTCTCTTTTATAAGATCTTCTCTGAGTAAGAGCATCATAGACATCACAAATTGCAACAATTGAAGAAGCAATGTGAATCTTATGAGGAAAAAATAATTTAGGATAACCCCCTAAATCATATCTCAGATGATGTTCAAAAGCAACTACTACTGGTAAGATTGTTAAACTATCTATATGCCTTAATAGGATCTCTGCTCCAAGGACAGTGTGACCCTTTACCTTATCAAACTCTTCCTGATCAAGTTTGTCGGCCTTTTGAATAATCTTTTTAGCAATATAAAGTTTGCCAATATCATGGAATAATCCCGCCGCACCAATATCCAAGCAGTCATCACGTGAAAATCCTAATTTGTTCGAAAAATAAATCGCCAGGATGCTTACATTTAAAAGGTGTACAAAGGTTGCCATATCATAACTTTTTACTTGTCTAAGCTTAGAAAAAATTTGATACCCGCCTTTTAGATTATCCATAATATCGTTGGCGATGTATTTCAAACCCAAGCTATCAACCGCATCACCGTCAATCAACCCTCCCAGTAGCAGGGAAAGCCTATCTAATAACACCTTATAATGCACAAGCTCATTTTCCTTTTCTTTACTTTGGTTTAAAGAATCTTCACCTGGAGCCTTGATTTTGCCAACCTCAATATTCTTTATTCCGGCAGCAGAAACATACTCTTGAGACGCATGATTTATCTCTTCAACCGGAGTAATAAGAAAAGAGGTAAATTTAATTAATTCTTCTTTGGATACTCCTTTGTGAAAAATAATTCTCTCAATATCTATCTTTTTAAGATGAGTAATTGGCTGGATTACTTTCTCACTCAATTCGAAAAATATATTCTCTCCACTAGCCAATTCCTTTTCCAATATACCAATAACTAATTCATTTTTACCACCTAATGACGCTAGCAAAGTGCTATAAGTTTTCTCGAGAGACTCTAAAAATAACTTATGCTCAACGCCATATATCCGAGCGGTTTGCCAAGATGACATGAAATTCTTTAAAAAAAGTTTAGTTTCTTCAAATCCCATTTTTCTTTAAAATTTCCTTAGCTTTTATTCGTATCTTTCGATTCCAAAAAAACCTGTACTTACCTAAAGTAACTAAGTAAGCTTTAGCTTCAGGAAAAGGAACTTCACTCACAAGCTTTAAGTTCTCTTTAATAATCTTACTTTTTAATCCAAAAGGATTAGGAATAGCCAAAAGTATCTGGGCAATTTTCGAACACGAAGAAGGATTTTTAATTAAAAGTGAGAGAGCCCCCCTGCGCTGCAAAAATTGCCCTTTATCAATAACCGAAAATAAGAACCCTTCATCTTCTATGTGTAATTCTTCTATCTTTTCTAAAACCTTTAATTTTACGAAGTTATTGGCCGAAGAAAAAATATGCTTAAGAACTTCTAAACTTAAAGCTGGCTTAATCATGACTAAACTTTTCATAAGCTCTTCGATAAATCGAAGATCAGAGACTTTTTTATCCAAGCCAGCACAAAAAGAAGACAATTGGTCTGGGAATAACTTAAAAAACAGCTTGAGAATATACGGGTTAACTTTCCCCTCCTTGAATATCTTATCAAGATAGAAGTTTACTTCAGTACCACTAGAAACTACAACATCTATTAAAAATCCTAAATCAAAAGCATAGTCTTCATTAAAGATAGCCTTTTCCACAAATACAGATATTTCCTTATTAATTTCGGCAAAAATAGATTTAGAATTTGGATCTTCTTTCTTCTTATCTAAAGCCTTTTTAAAACTCTCTACATACTTTAGGTCATTTATCCCTAAAGCCTTATCCAATTCACCCAAGATAGCGGCTAAAACTAACCCTAATCGTTTTGAGCTTAATTCTAAAACAAAAAGGTCAAGCATAATAAGACGATAGTTTTCTGCAACTTGATCACGATTAAAATGCAAACCCTCCTTTAAGGTAATATTCTCTAAAATTTCCGCAAGATTGTCATGATAAACTTTCGACTCATAGATTAAAAAATCAGGTGAAGTAACTAATTCTTTAATTCCAGCAATTACCTTCGGGTCGTTCTTTAACTGCTCTTCACTCTCCAACTTTTCTGTCAAGAATACAGCAACTCCTTCTTGATTATCCCTATTTATGAATTTGGAAAACAAATTTAAACTTAAAGAATCATCCTTTTTTCCATCTTTAAGCTGTTCTAGCAAAGCATTAGAAATGTCCTTAGCATCCATATTCTTAAATAACTCTTTGATCTTCTCGGTCTGGGTCTGATCTAACTGACCCCCATCTTTTATAACTAACTTTGTTAATTCCTTAGAACACCGTGACAATTTATCGGCATCTTTGCCTTTAAGATAGTCAAAAAGCTCTCTGATACTTCCCCTTATCTCTTTGTTTTCTGCTAAATCGCCAATTCGAAGCTTTTTCAATACCTTTTCGAAATCGTTAGCTAAAACATTTACTCTTTCAGAATCACCTTGTTTAAGGCTTTTTCTTAACAAAAATAACCAAATATCGCTGTAATCCTCGCCTTCATCCTTTAAAAGTTGTGAATAATCTAAATCCTCAGCTAAAATATACCTAAGATTCACTTCTTTTAAAATATTACTTAAACCACCTTTGAGCAAAATATCCTTAGGTGATAAATTTGCATTAATAAGAAAAGAGATTAACTCTTGATTGTTTACGCCTTGGCTAAAAATTACTGCTTTTACCTTCCGATGGTGAAAAAAAGTAGCCATCTCCTCATACATTCTTGCCCCTTTTAAATGCTCCTTACCAAACACTAACGAATCAGGGGTAATACCAATCCTAAAAGGACTTACTGAAAGCATAAGTACATTAATATTCTTTCTTAAGCTATCTACAGATTTTACAAAAAGTGGATGCTCTTTAAAATAAACAGAGGTATTCGTTAGAGCTATACGGAAGCTCTTTAGGAAATCGTCATAAATTCTATTCTTCTCAATCATAAAACCTACTTATTTTCTTCTTAAAAATACTCGCGATATACATCTAGAATACGCCTTAATACTGGTTGATTAGTTTTATGATCTTGCTCGAGGAAACGCAACACCCCATAGCGCAAACAACCATAGGAAGATGACACGGTTAATCTTTGAAGCGGAACTTTTAAGGGATAAGGAACATAATCTTGCAAAGAACCATAAAAACCCTCTTTAGCGTTTAGCCTGCCGATAAATGAAATAGTAAAGTCATCTTGAGAAATATCCTCTCTTATTTCCTGCAAAAGACAGCAAATTTCGCTCTTTATATAGTCTTTAATGAATGAGTTTAGGGTTTGGGTGCTTAAGTTTATATACCCAGAATCTCTTTTAACAGTTATTTCTTTAAAATAAGGTATCTCTTTAAAAGAAATATAGCGCTGGAATATGTCTTCAGCCAAAGATGTTTTAAGAACAAATCTTCCTGCTAACTCTTCAATGACTCGAGAAAAAGAAAAATTAAATTCCTTACCGAAAAAAAAGTTGTCTTTACTCCTGGCTACAAAATAACTCTGGTTGTAATCAACACTTACCACAACTTGTGTCTTATCTTTACCAGTAAAAGTGGATGAAAATCTACTTAACTGAGGAGCGATAATGCCTCCGAGGTTTCTATCAACATTATCAAAGAGGTCTTCAATCTCCTTACGCATCTTATCTTTAATCCAAACTAACATTGAATGCAGCTTTATCTTCTTAGCCCGCATCCCTAAGGGCGGCTCTTCATAGCTATTTCCCTCAAGGTCATAATTTATAATAATATTATGGATACAAAAATCATCCCAACCAAGAAACTTATCCTCAAGCTGCTTTTTGGCTCGAGAAATATCTCCAGAAACAATTTTTTTTCGAGACTTTAGGATGGTGCTATCCTCAACTTTTTTCTCTTTGGCTACTGCCCAAGGTAACTCTAAAAAGACCTTATCGCAACGACAAGAATATTTTACCTCCGCCTCTCTTATCTTTTGGTCTATAGTTTCAAGATTATTCTTTAGGAGAGGAACAATATCGCTATCAGAACCAGTAATCGGAACTTCTGACTCATTAAGAAAGGTAAGATGACTTCCTTTTAGACGCGCAAAGGAGACAAAGGTCTTATCCTTATCGAAAGAAATGGCACAAACTGCTCTCATCTCTTAAAATCCATATACACACGTTTGAATCTTAAATCTATATAATTGACTGAAGACATTTTTCCTTTAAGCTCTTGAGTAATAAGCTCCTTGAAAAGCTTAACCTTTCTCTTGAAATCACCCTTACCAATAATTATTTTTATACCCTCATCTAATGACCTGTTTTGTCCCTGAAAATCTTTTTGAGCAAAAATAAAATAAACAGCCTCTAGTTGACTGGAATTTATTAGCTTCACCTGACTCTTAGACTCAAGAAATCCTTCGCTTTTTAAAGCATCAATTAGGCTAAAGGCAAGCTTTAACTCCTTACTCTTAACATTGCTGCCTTTTCTAAGGCTACGCCTATGTTCGCCAATCTCTAAGGGAATAAGGCCGGCTAAGGGTTTAAGTTTACCTTCATTTATTATAACTGCCTCTTGATCGACTGGATAATACCTTCTATCCTTTATTTGGGCAAAAGCTATCCTTTTGATAGCCTCTACGACTACGGAAGATGGAAATTCTCTATAAACATAAATTTCTTTATACTCAGGATTAGCTTTTAAAAGGCTCGCAGAAATTGACTTAATGTCTAAACTAAATAAGGACTTTTCCTTTATTCTCTCCTTTAATCCTCTGCCCAAAGGCATATTTGATCTTATGTCGGTCTCTTTTACTTTAAACACACTGGCGGTATAAATAGCGTACCCTAAGCCGATGAGAATAATCAGGCAGCAAAAAATTAGACTGAACCACCAGGCCAGTTTAGAGTTCATTTTGAAATTAAATTGCTTAAACCTTCTGCTTCTCTTTCTTCCCATATAAAGCTAACTCCACCATTTTAAAAATTAACTGATTAAAATCTATTCCACATACTTTAGCTGAAAGTGGAAGAAGACTGTGAGAAGTTAATCCCGGTATTGAATTAACTTCTAAAACAAAGGGAAGATTGTCCCTAGTCAAACGTATATCGACACGCGAAAAGTGTCGACAGCCTAAAACCCTATGAGCAGCCAAGCTTACAGACTTAACTTCTTTTTCAACCTCGCTATCTAAATGAGCCGGAGCGATAAAATTGCTTGCCCCGCGGCTATACTTAGCGTCAAAATTAAAGTATCCTTTTTTAGGAACAATTTCTACCACTGCTAATGGATCATCATCTAAAATCCCTACTGTTAGTTCTCTACCTTCAATGTAATCCTCTAAAATTACACCCTTAGAATGAGAAAAGGCGAGATCAAGCGCACTCTTGAGATTATTTTGGTCATCGACAATCGAAACTCCGATACTAGATCCGGAGGAATATGGCTTAACTACCAAAGGATAATTAAAATACCTAGGGATATCTTCTCCCTTTAATAAAACAACAAAATTAGGAGTAGAAATTTCTTTAGCTTCAAAAATCTTCTTGGAATCAGCCTTATTCATAGCTAAAGCACTTGCTTTCGGATTTGAACCGGTATAACCAATATCTAATTCTTCAAGAATCTCCTGAATCTGACCATCCTCACCAAACTCTCCATGAAGAGCAATAAAAGCTAGATTAATCTTTGAACTGCAAAGAAGCTCTTTAATCTTCTCCTTTTTATTAGTAAAGACATCGATAAAAACTGCATTTAAGCCTCCCTTAACTAGAGCTTTGTAGACTCCTCGGCTCGAGGCAAGAGAAATATCTCGCTCAGAAGATATCCCTCCGCCTAAAACTCCTATTCTAAAATTCCCTGTTTTCATACTGACCTTCTATTTCCAGTGCTTAATTTCTTCCTGTAAGATTATACTATATTTTTTATAAATTTGGTCCTTAATTTTCTGAATTAAATAATCAACATCTTCGCACTTAGCGCTACCGCAATTGATGATAAAATTAGCATGACGCGGAGAAATTTGAGCATCCCCCTTTTTTAGGCCTTTTAATTGAGAAGAATCAATAAGAAAGCTCGCACTAAACTCAGGAGTATTTTTAAAAACACACCCACAACTAGGAAAATCAAAATCTTGCGTACTGAGCCTTTTTTCTAAAAATTCACTTACCTTTCGTCTTAAATTCTTCTTTAGAGATAATTTAAATCGCGCCCCTAAAATTATATACTTTTGCAAAGAAGAAAACCTATATTCAAAAACAATTTCCTCTTTTTTTAAAGTCTTAATTCCTCCCTCACTATTCATAACATCAACTTCCTTAAGAGATAAAGAAATACTCCGGCCAAAAGAAGCAGCATTCATAGCCAGAAGCCCTCCGACTGTAGCTGGGATGCCTACGAGATTCTCTAAACCGGAAAAATTATTCTCTAAACAATATTTAATCAAAAAAGAAAGAGGTGTTGAAGCACCAACCTCCAATAAATCTCCCTTTTTTCTCAGGTAAGCAAATTTTTTACCCAGTTTCACTACTGGTTTCTCAATCACAGAATCAGCTATAAGAAGATTGGAACCCTTGCCTAGAAGATAAAAATCCTGGCCGATATCAGAAATAATCTTATCTAATTCCTCAACATTCTCGGCAGTATAGAAATACTTTGCTTTACCCCCTATTCTTATTGAGGTATAGTTTTTTAAACTAACATCCTTGGCTGGTTCTGTTGCTCCTAAAGACACTTACGAATTTCCTCCATTATCTTATTTATGTCTCCGGCCCCCAAGCCTAAAACAAGATCACCTTTCTTTAACTGACTTGGAATAACAGCGGTAAGCTTATCTTTAGGTACATATTCTACCCTACCCGATAAATTCTTCCCTATCTGCTGGGCTAGTTCTTGACTGCTGACTCCAAAAATATTCTCTTCGCTAGCAGCATAAATATCACTTACAACCAAATGGTCAGCTCTTGAAAAACACCCTGCAAATTCATCTTTTAATGAATTAACTCGCGAAAAACGATGTGGCTGAAAGATCACAAACAAACGCTTAGGGTTCAAGAGTTCTGCGGCACTTAAAACTGCTTCAATTTCTGCAGGATGATGAGCGTAATCATCAATAAAGGTTACCCCTTTAATCTTGCCCTTAACTTCCAAACGTCTTCTTGTCCCCTTAAAGCTTAGCAGAGCTTGCTTAACCTTTTCTAGGTCCTCACCGAGATAATAGAAAAAAGCAAGAGCAGCTAAAGTATTAAGACAATTATATTTACCAATAAGTGGCGTTTTAATTGAAGTTTTGAACTCTCCTTCTATATATAAATCAAAACAGCTAAACCCTTGATCAAATTTAAAATTTACTCCTCTTAATAGATTTTCTTCCCTCCAGCCAAAGCTTATACCACCTACCTTAGAAATAAGCTCTGCTAAGAGAGGCTGATCACCCCATCCTATAACTTTATCTCTTGTATTTTGGGCAAACTTTAAAAAACTTTTTCTTAAATTATCAATACCCCTATAGTAGTCAAGGTGTTCAGAATCAATATTGGTAATTATTGAAACCCAAGGATCAAACTCAAGGTGACTCCCGTCACTCTCATCAGCCTCAATAACAAAATAATCATCCCCCCACCAAGCCCCTTGGGAATAATTAAGCGGTAGCCCACCGACAAACACTGCTGGTTTATATCCCAAAGCAGTAAGCAGATGCCCTAATAAAGAGGTGGTAGTGGTCTTGCCGTGGCTTCCGCTGATTGCAATTGTTTTTTTCCCTTGAGAAAGTGCAGCCAAAAGTTTGGCTCTTTTAAAGATATTTATGCCTTTTCTTTTTGCCTGGATTATTTCCGGATTGTCTTCTCCGATTGCCGAAGAATACCCAAGAATATCAATACCCTTACTGATCTGCTCTTCTCTGTGACCAATAAAAACCTCAATGCCTTGGGCTCTCAGCATCTTTACATTTGTTGACTCTTCTCTGTCAGACCCTTTAACCTCAAAACCTCTTCCCTTAAGAAGAAGGGCTAAACCGCTCATCCCTATTCCGCCAATACCTACTAAGTAGATATTCCTTACTTTTGATAGTATTCCTTCCACTTCGTCTCCAATTTATTTAAATCATTAAAATCGTAAAAAACCTTAGCTAGAGCCTTCTCTACCCCTAAGCCTTTTCTAAGCATACGAAGAAAATTAGAGAATTTATGCTTCCCGTATTTTTTCATGATAAAGTTAATTATCGAAAAAGATTCTAAATAAAAAAGCTTAACCTCATCTTGGCTCTTACTGCTTAAACTCTTAACCGTTATGCGGTTTAATTCAGAAAATTTTAAGTAAGTATTATCCTTTATCTTCTGCTTTAGAAAAAAGGTTCCCTCTCTATAGGTGTGGCCGTACTTATCCTCCATGTAAACAGCAACTCCTTCATCAAGCCAAAGCGGAAGCTTTCCTTCACCTACGTATTCACGAAAAATTATATGAGTTAGTTCATGGACAAAAATCGGGATAAATTTTTCTTGATTAGGATAGGTATAAATTGTTTTCCCATGGTAATTAACACAAGCAGCCGACCAGGCAGAACAATTAAAACTTTCCAAGTAATCATCCCGATCATTAGCTACAAAAACTTTGGCCCGATTCTCCCATGTCCAGAATTTATCACGATAAAAGTTAAATTGTTGAGTTATAACTCGATAATACTTCTCAGCTGTGGTTTTTATCTTTCTAACATATGAGTTATCAACCCCTTCTTTATAGTTAATTATAAAGTGTTCACTACGCAGTTGCCGAAAACCTTCTTCTTTTGCATAGGTAGGAGCACTAACAAGAATACTAAAAGTAAGTATTGCTATTAAAGTCCTCATAACTAATCCCTAACCTTATTTTACTTAAATTATTCCTTATATTCTGACCTAAGTTCTCATCCTGAATAAGCCTACTAAGTGAGGAGTTAAAGTCTTTAGCCGAAAATTTATCTTGCAAGTGCACTATAGCTGCACTTCTTTCTTCCAGATATAAGGCATTCTCTCTCTGATGCCCGCTAGCTTCTGGGTGAGGCAGAAGAATTGATGGCAACTGATAAAATGATATCTCGCCTAAGGTATTAGCTCCAGCTCTAGAGACCACTATATCGGCAGCGCTATAAAGAACCTCTACCTCATAGTAGAAATCCTTAACAAAACTCCTAGCTTTCATTGTATTATACGAAGGCAAAATCTCCAAATACTTATCTCGACCAGTAAGATGGATTATTTGAAGCTTACCCTTAAATTTTCGGACAAATTCCACAAATATATTATTAAGAAAGGCTGATCCCTGACTACCGCCTAAACAAAATACAACCGGGTCAGCATTAAAATTTAATATTTTCCGGGCTTTAGCCTTATCAAGTCTTTTTATGTTTTTCCTCAAGGGAATCCCGATAACTCTGCTCTTTTTACTTACATCTCCGCAAAACCCACGTAATATCTTGCCAACAAAGGGTGCAAGAATTCGATTAGCCCTACCAAATTTTACATTGGGCTCATAAATAGCAGTCTCTACCCCGAACAAAGAGCTAAACAAAACTAAGAAAAATGAATCCCTTCCGCCAAAGCCAATAACCTTTTTTGGCCTTATCTTTAAAATAAGGTATAGAGCCTCAAACAAACGCCAAAACCCTTCAATAAATAAATTTCTAAAGGGTAGACTTTTGCCAATACAGCTAAAACCTTCTTTTTCAATATATTTTTTAAGAAAACTTGAGGTAGCAAAAAAATAAACAGTATTCTCTTCACTCATTTTCGCCGCTAGACTTAAGGCCGGAAAAATATGCCCGGCACTCCTCTCACATACAAAAAGTATTTTCATATTAGCTTCTTAAGTTTTTGCTAAAGACTTCTGACTCTTGTCTTCTCGACGAGAAGCATTGAAAAATAAACCCAAGAGAATGTAGTGGACAACTAGACTACTCCCACCATAACTCATAAATGGTAACGGCAGCCCTTTGGTAGGCAAGAGACCGCAGCTGACTCCAATATTTATTACTATCTCGAGAAAAAAAATAAAAACTATTCCCCAGAGAATTCTCTTGCGAAAATCATCTTGAGAAAACTTAGCGATTGCAAACATTTTACGGAATATTACAAAAAAAACAAAAATTAATCCTAATGAGCCCCAAAGTCCAAATTCCTCAGCAATAATAGAAAAAATGAAATCAGTATGGGCTGCTGGAAGAAAAAATAATTTTTGTAAGCCCTCACCAAGACCTACCCCCCAAATACCTCCGACTCCATAAGCAATCTGAGATTGGATTAACTGGAATCCTGATCCTCGAGGATCTGCAAAAGGATTAAGATAAGCTACAATTCTATTTAAGCGATAAGGATAGAATTTTATAAGAAAAAAAGCTACAATTGTCCCAGCCAGAATTACAAACCATAAATGCTTTCCTCGGGCCCCAAAGAGAAAAAGAAAAAGAATAGTCCAGAGAACCCAGAAAATAGCTGTGCCTAAATCCGGTTGTAAAATCAGCAAAAAACATATCAGTAACAAAACAAGACCTAAAGGGATAAGCCCTAATCGAACATTTCGTATTAGGCCCTTTTTCCGACAACAGTAATCAGCGCAATAAATCAAAAAAGTAATTTTTAACAGTTCTGAAGGCTGAAAGCCAACTGGGCCTATTTGTAACCACCTTTTCGCTCCCCCACCTCTCTTGCCAAAGAAAATAACCATAATTAAGAAAAAAAGAGTTATTATCAAGAGTTCCTTACTGTGGCGTTTTAGAAACTCTAGATCTATCAGAAGAGTTAGGGAAAAAAAGAACACGCCTATCAAAAAAAAGAAAGATTGTTTTTTAAAAAAATAAGCAGCATCAGCTGTAGCCTTAAAAGCATAGAGACTAGATGCTTCATAAATCATAAGAATACCAAAAAGAGTTAAAGCTAAGAAAGTTATAAATAGGAATCTTCTCTCTCGCTTTAAATCACCGGGCACTAATTTCCCTAACCCTAAGTTCATAATACTATTAAGATAAAATACTATTTACAATCTCGATAAACTTATTACCTCTGTCTTGATAATCTGAAAACATATCAAAGCTTGAACACATCGGAGAAAGTAGAATCGTGTCCTCCTCTTCTGAGCCTTCATAAGCAGAAAACACTGCCTCTTTCAATGACCTGAAACTTTTAGTTTCTACTCTTGAGCCTAAGGCCTCTCTTATCTTAGTCGCGGCTTCTCCAAAAAGATTCACTCTCTTTACTTTCTTTAGAAAGGGTAAAATTGAAGAATAATCTAATCCTTTGTCTTTGCCACCGGCAAGAAGGATTATCGGGGCCTTGACACTTTTCAAAGCCCAAATAGTCGAAGAAGGATTTGTAGCTTTAGAATCATTAATAAAGATTACTTTATTCAGCTTGCGAACTAGCTGCAAACGATGGGGGAGGCCTTTAAATTCCGAAAAGACCTTTAAGCAATCAATTTTGGTTAAACCAAAAATAGCAGCAATCCTATAAACACAGGAAAAATTCTCATTAGAAAGCTCCTGTGAGAAATAAACCAATTGAGATTTTATGACTTTTTCAATTTGGCTACGAAAATCAATATTTTTATTTAGAACAGTCCAATCTCTTCTATTTTGATTCTTAAATATATTTAACTTGGCCTGGAAATAACCCTTAAAGTCCAGATAACGATCAAGATGGTCCGGTTCAATATTTAAAAAAGCAACCACGTAAGGCTTAAACTCAATTAAACTTTCCAGTTGAAAAGAACTTATCTCTAAAACAACTATATCCCCCTCTTTAGTATCGAGAACAAAGGAAGAAAAAGGTGTACCAATATTTCCACCAAGGAAAACTCTTTTTTTTGTTTGGTTTAAGACCCGATAAGTAAGTTCGGAGGTAGTAGTCTTGCCGTTAGTGCCGGTAATAGCTATAATCTTAGCTTTAGTTAACCAGGAAGAAAATTCTATCTCTCCAACATAGGGTATGCAATTGGCTAAAGCTATTTGTTTTATTGAAGATGAATTTAAATCTACACTAGGACTTAAAACTAACAGTTGAGCATCTTTAATAAACTGCTGACTATGCCCACCAAATTCAAACTCTACCCCCTTACTTGTAAAATCGTTAATTAGCGCAGAGGAAAACTTCTCACTCTCTGCTACTTCACTAACCTTAACCTCTTTGCCTAAACCCAAAAGTAAACCAGCTAAGGAAACTCCACTCTTACCCCAGCCAATAATAAAGACCTTCTTAAAATCATCAATTCTCATCGTATCTTAAGGGTGAGTAGGCTTAAGACTGCGCAGATAATAGAAACAATCCAAAAACGAATAATTATTTTGGGCTCTTTCCAGCCCTTTACCTGAAAGTGGTGGTGTAAGGGGGCGGCTTTAAATAACTTCTTACCTCTAAATTTTACAGATAGCATCTGTAAAATAACACTTAAGGCCTCAATGACAAACAACCCTCCGCTTATAAAAAGAAGAAACTCTTGCTTTATTAATAAAGCTATTGTACCAATAGCTCCTCCTAAAGCCAAAGCTCCAACATCTCCCATAAAAACCTCAGCTGGATAAGAATTATACCAAAGAAAGGCTAACCCGGCACCAATTAAAGAAAAACAAAATATAGTAAGTTCTCCGGTTCCTCTTATATAAGGAATAAGAAGATAACTAGCAAACTTCATGTGCCCAACGATATAACTTAAAAAACCGAAGATTAAAGCATTGCTAATTAGGGCACCAATAGCTAAACCATCAAGGCCATCGGTAAAATTAACCGCATTAGAAGTAGCTACAACCATCAGTGCAGCCCAAAAGATATAAAAATAACCGATATCAACTATTAACTTCTTGAAAAAAGGAAAACTCCATGTAGTATCAAAATTCTTACTAAATGCAACCACTACCCCTAGTAAAATTCCAATCAAACTCTGCCAAAGCAGTTTTTTACTACGGCTTAGACCCTTGCCGCGCTTAATCTTTAAAAAGTCATCGTATAGCCCTAAACTACCTAAAAGAAGTGTTACAACCAAAACTAGCCAAATAAAATAATTATCCCATCTGGCCCAAATAAGAGTGGCTGAGAAAATTGCAAACAGAACTAAAATACCACCCATGGTAGGAGTTCCATTCTTCTCCTCATGAAGAGCCTCTAGACGAACATGTCCATACATATCTACCTTCTCGGTTATCTTAAGACGTTTGAGCTTCTTTATAATGTACTTCCAAAGTAACATTACAATAAGAAAAGAAGTGATAAAGGCACAACCACTACGAAAAGTAATGTATTTAGTGAGGTTAAAGATAAAAAAGTGCTTAGTTAAGGGGTAAAAAAGGTGATAAATCATTTCAAGTATTTAATTATTTTCTCCAACTCCATCTTACGCGAACCCTTAAGAAAAATCAAATATCTTTTCTTATTCTCCAAACTCTGGCCAATTCTTTTATTAATGAATTGAGCAATAGCCTTATGCGATAAAAAATGAAAGGCTTTTTTATATCCTGAGCTTCTAAGTTTCTTAAACAAATACTGAGTATGCTTCCCTAAACTAAGGCAGTAATCAAACTTAGCTCTTTTAATCTGCCCGGCTAAGAGTTCGTGATAGTGCCTACTCTTTTTACCCAGTTCCAGCATATCGCCAATAACTACAATTTTCTTTAAAGGCCCCTTCTCTAAACCTTTAAAAACTACCTGCAAAGAATAGGGGTTAGCATTATAAGCATCATTTAGAATAGAAAACCCCTTGTGTTCTTGAATTTGCATTCTTAGAGGTAAAAAATTCTTATAATCCCTAATTTTCTCAACTAACTCCCTTAAGGAGAAGCCTAAAACTTTTGCTGCCGATATAGCCGCTAAAACATTACTAATGAAGGCTTCACAATAAGTAGGAAGATATAATTCATACTTATCTTGAATAAGGAAAGTAGAATTCCCCCCGCATCTATTTACTAGGCGAGCAAAGATGTGGTTATTCCTCGCCTTAGCCCCAAGGGGACGGCTTCGCCTGCCAAACCAGTAAATCTTACCTCGCCTTCGTACCTTAGCTAGATAAGGATCATCTCGGTTTAAAATAGCCTTCATCTTAGGATTAGCTTTAAAAAGGGAAACCTTCTCATCAAAAACCTCCCTTAAACTCCCTAACCCTTCTAAGTGAACTGGCTTTATCAGAGTAATTATTCCTACATCAGGAACAGCAATTCCAGCTAAAGATTCTATCTCTCCTTTAGCGTTAGTCCCTAATTCCACAATCATTATTTCTTGATCTCGAAGCAAAAAACAAGTCTTCACTAGACCTAGAAGATTATTCTCTGTTCCCTTGTTCTTTAAAACTTTATAGTGAGGTTGAAGAAGAAAGCTTAACATCTCTTTAGTAGTAGTCTTACCCAGAGAACCAGTAATACCAAAGACGAAAGGATTCTTCTTTTTGCGGATATAAGTAGCGATTGATTTTAAAGCTTGATAGCTGTCCTTAATAATAAAAAAAGGAACCTTGGGTTTAGTGGCTATGTATTTTTCCGCCACGATAAAGCTAGCCCCTTTAGCGATGGCTTTTTTAATAAAAGAATGACCATCATGATATTTTCCTTTAATAGCCACAAAAGCCTCACCCCTAGCCATTGAGCGAGAATCAAGAGAAAAACCTTTTACAGGCTTAAAGTGATAAAGATTATAAATCTTCTCCGGTTTTAAAATTCTCTCTAAAACTTTAAAATCTGAGATAATCATCTTTTTACTTGTCCCACCTTTAGTGGGAAAAATTCTCTCACCACTCTTTCGTCACTAAAAGATATTCTTTTACCTTTGATGATTTGATAATCTTCATGACCCTTCCCGGCTATCAAAAGACAAGATTTACCCGCCGAAGCTTTAGCATAGGCGGAATTATTCCTCTTATTCTGGAGAAAAAACTTTATTCCCTTCTCTATCGCTTTACCTCTATCTACAACAACTAAATAATTCTTTTTTTTAAAACCCTTCTCTATCTGAGAACAAATCGCCAAAGGATCTTCACTGCGAGGATTATCGGAAGTGATAAAGGTAAAATCTGCCTTCAAAGAGGCGATTCTCCCCATAAGCCGACGTTTACCTTTATCTCTATCTCCTCCGCAGCCAAAAAGGCAAATAATCTTCTCATAGCCTGACTCGCGAAGATTCTCTAAAGTCTTAGCCAAAGCGTCCGGAGTATGGGCGTAATCAATGAATATACCTGAAGCTACTGACTCTAGCCTCCCTTTCGGCGGCTTAAAGCTACTTACTGCCTTTATTATCTGCGAGACAGGAAAACCCAAAGAAGAAACTAGTCCTACTGCTCCTAAAATGTTTAAAACATTATATTTTCCGCAAAGATGAGTCTTTACTGGATATTGCTTTCGAGAGGAAACCATTTCAAAGGATGAACCTTTTTTCCCTAAAACTATATTCTCAGCCCTATAATCAGCTGGAGTCTTAATAGAAAAACTTAAAGCCCTTTTTAACCCTCTAAATATCTTTTTTCCATAATCATCGTCTATATTTATAAGCGACAGTGCACCTTTTTGAGGAAAGAATAACTTTTTCTTGGCACTAAAATAACTTTCCATTGTTCTGTGATAATCAAGGTGATCACGGCTGAGATTAGTAAACAGGCAGCGGCAAAACTTCAAACCTTTAGTTCTGCCCTGAACGAGGCCATGAGATGATACCTCGATAACTACAAAATTACTGTCGGTATCTTTGATTTTTTTTAAAATTTTTCTAAGATCGATAAAACTAGGAGTAGTCAGCCTGGCTTTATGCACTTTTGAACCAATAATGTATTTTATTGTTCCAATCAACGAAGCTTTTTGACCTAATTTTTTAAGTAAATGATAAATAAGAAAAGCAGTAGTAGTCTTACCATTAGTACCGGTGATACCAATAATTTTTAGATTCCTCAATTTCCTGCTCCTTCAATATAGCTAATAACTTTCTGAGCGATGTTTTTAAAAACCGGTGCAGCTACAACTCCACCAAAATGCGATCGCTTAGGTTCGTCTATAGTAACCCCAATGACTATCGGCGGATTTAAATCAGCAATAAAACCAACAAAGGTTGCTCGATATTTAGAAAAAGAATATCTCTTGATCTTGGAATCATATTTTTGAGCAGTACCGGTTTTACCGCCAATTTTACGCCCTTTTACTTGTGCTCGTTTACCAGTGCCCTCACTGACTACCGAAATAAGAATTTCCTTTGCCCGATCAGCTGCCGACGTTGGAATAATCTTCTTCCTATCCTTAATCGGTACACTCTCGCAAAACCCTTGCGAACAAATACTAGTTACTAAATGCGGCGTTACCAAGTAACCTCCATTAGCAACAACCGCAAATGTACGTGCCAATTGCAAAAGATTTACCCCTATTTCCTGGCCAATGGGAATAATAAAGGCCGAAGTCCTTGACCACTTATCTATTGGCTTAAGTAACCCCTTTGCTTCTGCTGGTAAATCAATACCACTTAAGCAACCAAACTCTAATCTCTTAAGATAGCTAGAAAAAACGTCAGGGGTCAAGGCTTGAGCAATTTTAGCTACGCCAATGTTACTTGATTTCATAAAAACTTCTCTAAACGATAACTCACCATAAGATTTCCAATCATGAAGGATAGTGCCGGGAATCTTGAACTTACCATTTTCACAAAAAAATTTATCTTGGTCAGTAAATTTATCTTCATTAACTGCAGCCAGAAGAGTGACAACTTTAAACACTGAACCTGGCTCAAAAATATCAGCAACTGCCCGATTACGCATTTGCTTAGGTAAAACTTTTCCTAATTCATTAGGATTAAAACTAGGATAATTAGCTAAAGCTAAAACTTCCCCATTTAGCGCATTCATTACCACAACACTTCCTGAACCAGCTTTAAAGCTTTTAATAGTTCCTTCTAAATATTCTTCAACCCAATATTGTATCTGAGCATCTAGACTTAGTATAATGTCGGCGCCCTCTTGGGGAGTTATTATTTGCGGAGAAAGAATGATTTCCCTAGAAGCTGAATCCTTTAATACCCTTACCCAACCATCTTTACCACTTAGATAATCATTATAGCCTAACTCTAGCCCCTCTAAACCTTGGTTGTCAATATTAGCGATACCAATGACTGCCGCTGAAAGATTCCCTTGAGGATAAAATCGTTTTTCCTCTCTTATAAAGCCTACGCCATCTAGCTTTAATGCTTTTATTTTCTCTTTTTCCTCCCAAGAAATCTTTCTCTTAATCCAAACAAATCTCTTTTTCTTCCTTAAGTTAAAAAGTAGTATCTCCTTAGATAAGTCCAAATTTATTGAAAAAGCTTCGGCAGTAGCCTCAGGATTATCAATCAAAGCCGGATCAGCAAAAACGGAATAACAACTAATACTTTTAGCCAGAATTCTTCTCTGACGATCTAGAATATCACCTCTTTTGCCTTGAAGATTTATAAGTCGATAACGCTGGTCTTGAGCAAGATTTTGAAAAAAGTTTCTTCGAAATACTTGTAAATAAAAGATTCTTGTGCAGATAAGAAAAAGTAAAATAACAAAGGATAAGTATACACTAATTGTCCTTTTACTATACTTTCTACTCACTTCTTTCTTAAAATTTGTAAATTCTTAGAAACTACTTACCTTTTATCTTTCGCTAAAGCGGTTGAAGTAGGTGTTGAAGCTCTTAAGACTCGATCAAAAAATAAAGCTATCTTGTTGTTACCAATAATTTGCGGTTGTCTTTTTATGTTTAATGCCATTACTCTGCCCTTATCTACCGGTGTAAAATCTTTTAGGCTTGCCCATTGATTAACTTTGGCCAAAGTTGCCTCTTTAGAAAAATTATACATCAAGTAATCACGCTTATCAATAAGTTCCTTATGGTAGCTAAAGGAATTACTCAAGCGATAGGCTTCAACATAAAGCTGAACCTTCTGGTGCAAATACAGAAGTACCGGCAAGAATATAAGAACAGGTAAAATTAAAGGCAAAATTTTCTTCATAGGCCAAAAAATTAAATCTTTTCTGCCACCCGTAACTTAGCTGAGCGGGAAGGCCGATTCTCTTCTCTTTCCTCCTCTGCAGGAATAAGAGGTTTTTTATTAATAATCTTTAATATGCCATTTACAGAGTAATCTTTGTAAAGATGCTTAACAATCCTATCTTCTAGAGAATGAAAGGAAATAACTCCTATTCTTCCACCACTACGTAAGTGTGATACAGCACAAGACAGGGCTGTCTCTATAGCCTCTAACTCTCTGTTAACAGCAATACGTAAAGCCTGAAATATCCGTGTTGCCGGATGAATTCTTCCCGCGCGAGCTTTACCGGGAATTGCTTGTGTAATCAAGTCTCTGAGCTGACTAGTCGTAGAAATCGGCTTATTCTTCCGTGCCTCTACTAAAAAGCAAGCTACTCTGCGAGAGTAACGTTCTTCGCCAAATTTCTTAAAAATATTCCCTAGTTCAGTTTCACTTAAATTATTTACTAAATCATAGGCTGAAAGAAAAGAATCTTTATCCATACGCATGTCCAGAGGCCCTTCTTTTAAAAAGCTAAATCCCCGGGTAGAATCACTTAACTGGTAAGTAGAAATACCTAAATCAAACAAAAACGCATCTACGCCTTCTATACTTAAGTCGCTTAAGATTTTATCAAGATTAGCAAAATTATCTCTAACTAAAGAAAACCTTCCACTAAACGGCTCCAATCTAGCCTTAGCAACATTCAAGGAACTCCAGTCCCGGTCAACACCAATAAGGAAACCCTCTTTATCCATAGCTTCCAATAGCTTATATGAATGAGACCCGACACCGGCAGTGCAGTCGACTACCACCTTTCTTTTCTCAACATCTAAGAGTTCTAAAACTTCCCGATACATAACAGGATAATGATAAGCATTCTTCATAATTTCACGAGGGATTTCGGAAATTATCATTTTTTTTCCTTAGAATAAAATAACTCTCTTAATGTTTTTCGCTCAGATAATGAATTTTTAAAGGATTTCTTTCTAAGAAGCTGGCAAATACGAAATCCTGATAAGCGAACTATAGACAAACCTAAAAGGTTGTCTTCGTTGTTTTTCCTAAAAGCTTCTCGGGACTTAGTAATTGTTTTAGTCATTAGCCCTCCTTATTTTCCATTATCGTTATTACGAAAAACACCCCTTTTATTCTTCAAAAAGATTCTCGGCCATCTCCTCAAATCTCTTTTTATTCTCCTGATAGAATTTATCCCAACGATCTTTCCCCCAAACCTCAATTCGATCAGAAACTCCAATAATCACTACTTCTCTTTGAATTTGAGCAAATTCCTTTAAATATTCCGGAAGAGTTATCCGCCCCTGAATATCGATATCAATTTCTGAAGCTCCGCTAAAATATAGACGATTAAAAAAACGTGATTGTTTCTTAGTAAAAGAAAGCGACTTTAACTTATCCTCTAACTTTTCCCAAGCTTCCTGAGAAACTAAGAAAAGGCAACCATCAAGACCACGGGTGATAAAAAACTTCCTTTTCTTTAGAGTTTTTACCTTTTCTCTAAACTTGGCTGGAAGGATAAACCTATCCTTCTCGTCTAAGGTGTGTAAATATTCTCCGTACCACATTCCACTTTACTCCATTTTACTCCACAATAAGAATATAGAACAAATCTCACCTATTGTCAAGGGTTTTTGTTGAATAAATGCTTACACCACAAGGGGTTGTGGACGCTAGGTCAGGAAGGCACCATATTTTGAGGTTATACGCTTAATATCTTTGCTAATAGCCCTTACTAAGGCCTTAGAAGATAAAAATTCCTTCTCCGCTCTCAGCCTCTCTAAAAAGACTATTTTAATCAATTTACCAAGAATATTTTTCTTAAAATTTAGAATATGGGCTTCGACAACTAAATTTTTGTTCTTACCAAACGTAGGCAGAGTTCCAATACTAACTGCAGACAGATATGTTTTTTTGCCTAAAATTACACAGGCTGCATATACCCCACAAGCAGGGATAACATAATCAGAAACAGAAATATTTGCTGTAGGAAAACCAAGCTTTGAACCTATTCCTCTGCCCTTAACTACTCTTGCCTTCAGCGAAAAACGCCGACCCAACAGTTGACTTGCTTGGCTTAACTTTCCCTTTTGAACAAGCTGTCTAATCAAAGAGCTACTGATTAGTTTATTATTCTTGGCTTTTTTTCTTATAATTGACAAGTCAAATTTATGCTCACTGGCAAGCCTCTTTAAGTCATTGAGATCTCCAACGCCTTTATGCCCAAAACGAAAGTCTTCACCAACAATGAGCTTTGCGATATTGAAATACTTCTGTATATAATTTATAAAACTCTGGGCTGATAATTTTAAAAAAGATCTCTTGGTTCTTAAAAACCAAAGACAATCTATGCCTAGAGAACTTACCAGTTCAATTTTCTCATCATTTGTAGTCAGAGAACCGATAAATTCCTTTTCCGGTCGACGATGATGGAAAAGCTTCTTTTTATTTAGAAATTGTTGAGGTGGGACATCGAAAGTTATTAGCAAGGAAAGCAAACCTCTTTTTCGAGCAGCCTTGCTTACTTTTTTTAGTATAAACTGATGCCCAAGATGGATTCCATTAAAAACACCTACGGTTGCTACACATTTTGCTCTCTTAAAGGGTAATCTGTTGAAGATGACTTTCATTAATTTCATCCAAGGCTACTGCTTTTTCTATTTTAAAAGGTCCAATATTTAAACGCATTATCTTCACCATATGAGCCCCACAGCCAAGCTTTTCGCCAATATCTTCAGCCAACTTTCTAACATAGGTTCCTTTAGAGCAGTAAACGCGAAACTCAACAAAAGGAAGATTTATCTTTAATATTTCTAGAGAAAGAATATTAATTTTTCGAGGAGATCTTTCTACTACAATACCCCGACGAGCTAAATCATAAAGTCTTTTGCCTTTCACCCGCAAAGCACTAACCATCGGGGGTATTTGTTCACTGGCACCAAGGAATAAAGAAAAGGCTTCTTTTATTTGCTCCTGGCTTATGCCCTTATATTCTCCTCTGCTAGTAACTTCTCCCTGAGAGTCCCCGGTAGAGGTAACTTCACCTAGTTTTAATACTCCTAGGTATTCTTTATCAAAATTAGCAAATTTAGAAAACAATTTAGTACACTTACCCACCAGAATAATTAGTAACCCTTCAGCTAAAGGGTCTAAAGTTCCAGAATGGCCAACCCTTTTAATTTTAAGCTTCTTGCGCACAACATCAACTACATCATGGGAAGTAATCCCTCTAGGCTTATCTACCAGAATAATTCCCTCTTTAGTCACTTTATCCTTCTTGGTTTACCTTTCTTTCTTCCTAAACTATTAGTATATCTTTTTATAAAAGAAACTACTTTTCTCTCAGCCTTTTCTATTGGCTCCTCAACAGTAGTACCACTTGCATTTTTATGTCCTCCACCGCCAAAAAACTTAGCAATTCTATTTACGTCAACTCTACCCCGAGAGCGGAAATTAACTCTGGTTTTCTTTTTATCTTCCTTTTTGAAAAGAAGAAACACTTCAGGATCCTTTAATAATCTCATTATCGAAAAAACAACCTCCGTAAGGTCATAATTTTTATCCTGCCAGTTAGTAATAGTTGCCCAGCAAATTTTTCTTCGAGGATCAAACTTTAAAAAAGATATAATTTCACCGATAAAATGTAAATCAGATGGGTTACATAAACTATGTATAATCTCGTAGGTTTTATGGGGATGAAGATTATACTTCATCAGGTTAGAAACTATTTTGTGAGTTTGGCTATCAGTATTAGCATAGGTAAAATTACCAGTATCGGTAAAAATTCCGGTATATAAACACATAGCAATATTCTTATCCATAACCTTAAACTTCTCACAAAGATAATAGAGCATTTGAGCCGCTGAGCTTGAAGATGACTCAACCCAGTTTATATCACCAAAATTAGTATTACTAATGTGGTGGTCAATGTTGATAATACAACCAGTCTTACCCAAACTGTCTTTGACCACACCGGACCTAGAAGCATCAGAACAATCTAAAACCATGGCTACATCAAACTTATCTTCTTTTATCGAGTTTTTTATTACTCGGTTAAAGGGAAGAAATTTATATATCCCCGGTGTCGGATCATTGTTATAAATAACTACTCGTTTTTTAAGCTTTTTAAGTAAAATGTAGGTAGCTAATTCTGAACCAAGAGCATCACCCTCTAAGTTCATATGAGCAGTAATTAAAAAACTCTTACTTTCTTTTATCTTCTCAACTATCTTTTTTAGTAATCTCTTCCTCATTTTTCTCCTCGGATTTTTTAATCTCCTCTATTCTTTTATAAATATCCACGCTATACTTCATTGAATCATCAGGCATAAAGTGCAACTGAGGTAAAACTTTTAACCTTATCTTCCTAGCCAAACTGCTCCTAATAAACCCTCCCATCCGGTTGAATATCTTTTTAGCTTTACCTAAATTTTCCTCATTAAGCAAACTATAGTAAACTCTGCTTTCTTGCAAGTCCTTGGTTGTTTCTACACGAGTTATCGATAGAAAATCCATGTCGGGATCATCAACTTCTTTCTGGATTATTGCCATAACCAGCTTTTGTATCTGACGATTAACTTTTTCCATTCGTAAAGACATTTCTAAACCTCACAGTTTCTCTTATCTACCCATCTTATAAAGAAGGAAAATTATAGCTTAAATCTTCATAATTCTCAACTCTTTTCCTAAGTTCTCCTTTGACGCCTAAAGATACGCTTTACTTCTTCAGCCTCTTGCCGCTTAGATTTTAAACCTTTATCAATCTTGGAATAGAGAGTTTTTTTAAGAATCTTATTGTACAAAATATCAGGCTTTAAATTCATCGCCTTTAAATCTCTGCCCTTGATCTTTAAACGGATATCTACTAATTTATCCAAAAAGTGCTCTATATTTTTTCTTAAACTCTTCTTCTGGTAGTAAGCATAAAAGAAAAGAATACTTTCAAAACTATAAGGTTGGAGAGTTCGATAGATATCACTAGCCTTGGAGTACTCTCCAAGTCTCTTTATTTTGTTTATACTCTTTGCTATAGAGTTAACTATATCTCTCTCTCCTTTTCGAAATCCAAAATCATGAAAAAACTTCTTCAATTGCAAAGGCGAAAGCTTAATTAAAAGAGCTGCCAAATATAAGAGCCAAGTTTCTGGCTTGCGATGTTTTTTAAATCTCTTCTGATAATAGGTTGAAGCTTTTTCAATCCTTGTAAACAAACTAAAACTCTTCTTATCTATCTTTATCCCCTTGTCGATAAAAGAAAACCCTGCCAATTCCTTAATTCTTTTAATATAGCCAGAAGGCTTCGGTTCCTTTAGAATAAGAATTATCTCATCTCTAAGCCTATGAGGCCCAACAAGTTCTAAAGATTGGCTTTCTATGGCCTCCTTGATTAGCTTAAGAGTTCTCGGTTCAATCTTAAAAGAAAATCTTTGCTCAAACCTTATAGCTCTTAATATCCTGGTAGGATCATCCTGAAAGCTCTTAGGATGCAAAACTCTAATTAGACCTTTGTTTAAATCCTCTAATCCATTACATAGATCAATCAACCTTCCATAGTCAGTTTTATTTAAACTTACCGCCATAGCATTTATGGTAAAATCTCGACGCAAAAAATCCTTTGCTAAAGAAGCTGGCGAAACTTTCGGTAGAGCGCCTTGGCGAGAATATGTTTCAGTTCTAGCCGTAGCGAAATCGATCTTATGGCCTTCGAAGTTTATAGCTGCTGTACCAAAACTATGATGTTTGCGAAACTCAGACCTCAAGCTACCGGATAATTTTTTGGCGAAAATAATAGCGCTGCCCTCGACAACAATGTCTAAATCAAAAACTTTTCGCTTTAGAATTAAATCCCTAACAACGCCACCGACGAGATATATACCAAACCCTGAAGATTTAGCTAAAACAGAAGAAGCTTTAAGAATTCTCTTAAATTGTGGTGATAATTTCTTTAACCTATTTATCATAACTTCCCTTATGTTTATTTAGCTCGAGGATGAAATTGACTATGAATTTTTTTCAATCTTCTCTGGTTAACATGAGTATAAATCTGAGTAGTAGTTATACTGGAATGGCCAAGCATCTCTTGGACACTTCGCAAATCGGCCCCATGTTCAAGAAGATGGGTAGCAAAAGAATGTCTTAAGGTATGCGGGCTAACTTTCTTCTTAATCCGGCACTTCTTTACCATTACCTTCATCATCTTCCATACGCTTTGACGACTTATAGCTCGGCCACCCTGAGCAAGAAAAATATAGGAAGTTATTTTCTTGCTTAAAAGTTTATCTCTGGCCTCACGAAAATACTTTTCCAAAAACCGGCTAGCAACTCCTCCTAAAGGAACTATCCTCTCCTTAGAACCCTTACCCTTACATTTAACAAACCCTACATCTAGGTTTACGTCGGCAATTTTAAGTTTAACCAGCTCTGAAACTCGCAGGCCAGTTGCATACATCATTTCTAGAATAGCTCTTTCTCTTATCCCTTGAGTCTTTTTTAAATTCGGTGCTTTTAAAATCTCGGTTACCTCATCAAGAGTTAAAAAATTCGGAATCTTTTTCTCTAACTTCGGGGCTTCGATAAGATCCGAAGGGTCTTGCCCAGATATCTTTTCTCTTAATAAAAACTTATGAAAACTCTTAATCGCTGACAGAATCCTAGCAATACTTATCGGAGCTATTTTTTTGCGCAAATGAAATAAAAAATCTGTAATATCCTTGCGAGTAACATCTTTGGGGTCAGATAAACCCTCTCTCTTTAAATGTTTTGTATATTTTTTTAAATCCCTACTATAAGCAGAAATAGAATTAAAGGCTAAGCCCTTTTCGACCCTAAGATAATCAATAAATGTCTCTAAATAAACTTCCATTTGATTAGATCAAAAAAGGATTTAATTTAGCCTCTCTAGCTATAGTAGTAACTCTGCCATGTCCGGGGTAAACAATTGTATCCGGAGGCAAGACTAATAATTTATCCCTTATTGACTCCATTATTCTGTCCTGAGATGCCAAAGGAATGTCAGTCCTTCCTACTGAATCGAGGAAAAGTGTATCTCCACTAAAAAGCCAATTGTTTAACTTCAAAGATACTGACCCCGGAGTATGCCCCGGTGTATGGATTACTTCTATAGAATGCTTATCGAAATATAAAGGCTCATTTTCTTTATATAACCTTGGCTCTTTTTTAACTACAAATGAAGAACCAAAAAAATCTGAACCATTGGCTTGCGGATTTTTTAGCAATCCTAAATCATCCTGATGCACATAAAAAGGAAAAGGCAAACTGTCTAACCCTCCAATATGATCAAAATGAGCATGAGTTAAAGCAACAAATTCAATATTTAATTCTTGGCTTTGGATAAAGTTAGTAACTTCCTCAATTGGTACCGGACTATCAATTATAAAAGCTTTCTTTGATTTATTATCGAAAATAAGATAACAATTATTAAAAAGATCTCCTAGGCAGAAGGTCTTTATGCTTAGCCCATCCATTTTTCGGCATCAGTATAATTGAAGTCTCTCTCAAATTGCCTCTTAAGCCGCTGGAGTTTACGAATAAGAAAGCTTCTCTTGGTCTCACTCATATTAGGACTCTTAACCATTTCCTCTTTAAAGCCTTGCAACTCTTCATAGATGGAATAAACCGCATCTTTACCTTCAGTATTATAAAAAGTAATTATTTGTTCTAAATTCATTATTGCTTCATTAATCGCTCTTCGCTGTCTTTTATAACTAATCCCTTTCTTTAAAGCTTCAACTAAATCATCAAGCCAACCCCGTACAAAAAGATAATAATTAATATAATCTTCTCGTAAAGGCTTAGTGGGATAGTCTTTGAAATCTACGTAAACCGGAAGTTCTTTTGTATTCTTCTTCTTTCTTGTAAACTTCTTGCGAAGACTGTGACAACCAGAAGTCACACTAAGCATTGCAATAAGAAAAACAACTAATAATTTTTTCATAACAATTAAATAAGGCTAGTTAAGACTTTATTCCTTTTCCCAATTAGCTACATCATCATCACTCTCAACTTCATCTCGTCCTAAGCTGAATAAATCATAATCTGTTTTATGGGTGCCCGGAGATCTATACTGATAAAGATTGCCCCAAGAATCTATAGGTTTCCTGTCCAAGTAAGGACCTTTCCAATTCCTTGCTGAAGGTGGTGCAGCAAAAAGAGCATCCAAACCTTCATCAGTAGTAGGAAAAACACCATTCTCAAACTCATACATCTTCAAGCCAGTAGCGATATTAACATCTATGTCTACCTGGGCCCTACTTTTTCTGGCCTCCTCGGAACGGCCGGTTAAACGAGGAACTACCATAGCAGCTAATACTCCAATTATGATAACTACTAATAGCAACTCTACAAGAGTAAAACCCACCTTAAGTACACCCCGGGGGTGTACTTGATAAAATCTGGGTAATTTTTTTCTAATCTGTGTAATTATTTTCATTTTATCAACCCTCCTTCCATCTTACTATTTTCTCGGTATTTATTATTATATCATATTCAAAGGCCTTTTTGCCCAAAACTTCTGTCTCTACCCTCAAAGAAAAAGTTTCCCCTTTTACGTCAAGCCAACCTAAAACAATTGCCAGCTGTTGCTCCTGAGCATCAGATAATCCGTAAAAATTATCAAGAGTGTCGACAATTGCACTTTGAGATTTAAATACTCCATCATCCTCTGTTCCGGCTAGATCATCTTCACCCTTACGAAAGCTAAGAATAATCCTAACTAAATCATCATCAAACCCTAAACTAGTTAGAATTTCCTCTGAAACAGTATTTATATTAATCCTCCCCTTGCTCTGGACTGTTATAAAAGGAGAAAACTCGATATAAGACTCCTGATCAACGCCCTCAACTAAAAGCAACTCCTCTTTAAGATGAAAAGGCCTAAGCACAGACTGCCTAATGTTTACAGCTGTATCCTCATCTAAACCAGGTAGTTCTTTAATAAACTTAGTTGGCATCTTATTTATATTTATCTTGCTCTCTTCATCTATTAAACTATACTCTAAGTGCACGAAACCAAAATCTACCTCCTTTGGTGAACCTAGCTCATACAAACTATCAGATGAATCACCATCTCTTTCTAACTCCCCTTGGATAAACTTGCAAAAACCTCCCACAACATGAGAGGACAAAGTTAAACCTTCCAAGCGCCGAGCTAAGTTTACCTGAGATGAAACTATTCTATACAACCCTACTGCAAAGATAGAGAAAATTATCAGCATCCAAAGGGTAATTATTAGAAGACTTCCCTTATTTTGAGGCCCGCTGTAGCGGAATAAAGATAAATTTTTCGATATTCTCATCATCAATCTCAATAGACATTTTTATAATCGCCGGTATTCCTTCATCTTCGTCTATCTTGTTTTCCCAAGTACAAGAATCATCCTCCTTATCTAATACTAAATACTCAAACTGTACCCTATCAGCACTAAAAACACTACTTTGAGGAAATTTTTTAAGACGATCAGCCAATACATCTTCATAGTCAATCTTTCTTATTAATAGTGCTTTCTTAAAAGAATCAAACGAATAGGCTACCTTAAATATAGAATTATTAATTACCGTAGGAAACTCTATTGACTTAGAGTCACCTGAAAAAGGAACATCAGGTATATCTATGCTTTGTCGAAAATTTCGTGAAATTCCTTCTAAATCCAAAATAATTTCTGCTGAACAAAGACCTAATTTTTGAGCTTTCTGCCAAAGACTAATTCCTGAAGTAAAGACTCCTCCTAAGCAGAGAGCAATAATAGACACTATAACAGTGGCACAGACTGTTTCGATTAAAGTAAAAGATCTCAATCTCATCTCTACTCTTTAACCTCCAAATAGGTAGATAAAGTCTCCTGCCTGTCTCGGTTAGCCTCTTTCCAGGAAATGATAAGGCTAATTTCCTTTAAATCCTTAACCTCTACCCCTTCCTCTTCTTCCTCTATTCTTTCGTAAAAGACCGGAGAAAGATAAGCTCTTGATTGGAAACCGATTTTTCTAAATTCTACTGCCCCTTCTGCCTCGCCCTCTAAAATATTCTCCTTATTCAAGGCTTTTTCGTGAAAGTGAGCCATCTGGGCATCGATAAATCTTAAAGCAATCATCTTGTTGCCAATACGGTTTAGAGCAGTGGTGACTGTAAAAAAAGATTTTAGTATCATGGTAACACCTACTGAGAGTATTGTCACTGTCAACATAAGCTCAATTAAAGTAAAAGATTTTTTATTGAACAATTTCATCTTAGTTTCGAGGCAAAGACATACTTATCTTTGCGTCTAGTTTTAAATCGGTAGCAGTCTTATCCTTAGGGGAAAGGGAAAATTTATCAACCTTAATAATTAGTTTACTCTCTTGAATCTTATTGAAAAAAAACAAAACTTCCTCCATATCTCCTTCAGCCTTAAAGTCAGCGCTATAAGCAATTTTTTGGTTATCTTCTACTATCTCAGATGGAGTAAGGCTAATTACTGATAAATTTGCTTCCTGACTTGTACGTTCAAGCTCTTTAAGAAAATTTCCAGTTCTCTCGCGTATAGAAATTCCAGCATTTTTTAAGTAGAATTCGTACTTTTTATACTCTTCAATAATTTCCTTCTTCTGGATTTGTACTCTTAAGCCTTCTTGAACCTCAAGCTCAGCAATTTTTATGCTTTTTTGTATCAATCTAATCCTTCCAACCAAAGGTCCTAACACAAAAAAGATAAAAACAACAAAAAAACCAACACCTCCGACTATTAAACCCCAATTTCTTATCTTCTTATTCATATAAAAGAATTTTTTACCTGTCCCTGTCCTACTAAGCTTTAGCGTAGTAGGGTAATCTTTTCATTAATCTCTGTAATCTCTTCATTTACTTTACGTAATGATTAATTATATGGTTCCTTAAAGCATCTTGAACAACAGTAGTTATGTCGGAAAATTCTAAACCAATTACTTTTATCCTCTCATTCTCAACGTTATCTCCCATCCAAACCACCCTACCAATTGCTTTAACCAAATCTTTGAGCCCCTCCAGTTGTAAAATAACACCTATTTTGACTGCTCCAGATAGAAGACCTTCCTTCTGTTCGTTATATAAGTCCTTAACCCTGTTGCCGAAAGATCACGTATTACCCCTTCAGTCTTAGTTGGAACATCGGGAATGATCACATCACTGAAAATGACAAACTCAGCGGGAATTTCTCCATGCCAGCGCACAAAACGTCTTCTTTCTCTACCTCCCAATTTATCTTTACCTAACATAACTTTCTCCTTATTTTGCTTGAACTCCACTGGCCTCTTTATCTGCAGAAGGGCTAAATAGAAAACTTAATTCAAAACTAGTAAACTCGCCCTCCCGAGTCTTCTTCTTCCTAGTATACTTAGTCTCAACTTTTTTAAAGTCTTGATTGTTCTCTAAAACTCCTATGAAACTAAAAACATCTGAAAGCTGGCTAGATTCCCCACGCAAAACAACCTTAGCATTGCCATCCATGGTGATCTGCTTAATAGCCACTTGCTCAGGAATAATTCTATGTAATTTGTCAAAAAATAAAAGCGGTAGCCTTCTCTTTGCTATAGCTTTCTTAATAAAATCTACTGTCTTGGACTGTCCGATTAATTCTCCCACGCCCTGACCAATATTCATGGAGTAAGATTGAAGAGTCTTCAAGTAAGTTTGTCTATTATAAATTCTACCTAAAAATACCCCACAAATTATAAATACTATATAAATAAAAAGAGAACCTGCCACGATTAGATCCCGAACTTCCTCACGTAAAGCCTTACGAGCCTGAGTCTCGGCAACATAGAATGAAACTCTCTTAGGATTATCCACCAAAAATTCTTTTAAGGATGTAATTGAAATATTCTTGGGAACTTCGACACCTTTAGCCTTAAATTTATTCAACCAAGGCTCTAAGGGCAAGGACGCTGTCGGTGTTTCCAACTCTTTCTCAAAAGTAGGTCCAAGCGTTTCCAATTGGCTAATCGCTCCTGAAATGAAAATCTTTTCTGGCTTTTTGTATTTATACTCGGACTTTAAAAATATCATCGCCTGTTTTATTTCTCGTATTAGTTTAGTCATATTTGCACTATCAGCTAAATCTTGCTGGCCAATAACAATACTACGACTAAAAAACATACTCTGTCGAGAAAAAGCAATAAGTTCTGTATAATCGGAATTTACATCTACTCCTAGATAAACAGTATCTTGTGACATCTGCGACCTACAATTAGATAAAATCCACTCCCATACTCCATAGGAACTAGCATAAATCTTTTCGACAAATAAACCAGCATCAGCTAAAATCTTGAGGTATCTTTTTAAAATATCCTTATGGACTATACATAAGAATATCTTGGTATAACCGACCTCGTCTGTATAGAGAATAGAGTGGATCATCACCATTTCTTCCTTCTTGTAAGGAACTAATCTAACCACATGCAAATCAAGCATCTTGGCAATTTCTTTAGGATTGTCTGAAGGAAGAGATAAAACTCTTACAGTAATTAAATTCCTCGGCAGGCTTAGGGCTAAAGATCTTGGTTTTAACCTTAGCTCAGCGAAGGTAGTGACTATAAAATTGCTAATGGCAGTATCATCAAGAGAGGCTATCGGTTTAGCAAAACAAAAAAAACCACCTAGTGATTTCTTAAGGGCTGTTTTAGTAGCAGCAATCTTTATATGCTGACGTCCAATCTCAATTGACGCTGTTGTTTTATTTCCCATAATTACCTAACCATCTGGGTTATCTGAAAGATTGGCAGAAGTATAGCCAAAACAATACCACCAAGAACCACCCCTATAGACAGAATTAGCACCGGCTCAAGCACAGAGGTAACCATTGCTATATTTTCTTCAACCTGGTTGTTGTAGGAATCTGCCACCTCTGATAATACTTCTTCTAGCCTTCCTGACTCTTCTCCAATTTCTATCATCTTTATGAAGAAGGAAGGAAAACTTTTGAAATTACTCATACTCTCAAATATGCTCTGGCCTTCCCGAATCATCTTTGTAGCTTCTTTTAATTCCTTTCCTATGTTTGCACTCCTAATACTTAAACTAGCTATCTCCAAAGATTGCAAAGGAGTTACTCCTCGACTAATCAATAGACTAAAGCTACGCGAAAAACTTGCCAGCTCTTGATTCTGAAGAAGATTCTTAATTATTGGCAATCTTCGTAGCAACCGCTTAAAAAACCTACCGAAAATTTTCGCTCCCCGGTAATAAAAAATTAGAGCCACAACAGCAGCAAAAAGAATTACCCCGGAACCATATTGGGTAGTAAAATCACTGGTTTTTAGAATAATCTTGGTCATTATCGGAATTTTATCCCCTAAATCTACAAACATAACCTTCAACCGTGGCACTACAAAATTTAGTATTATTCCTATACTAACGCACCCAATAAAAGCAAGAATGCTTGGATATACAAGAGCACCTCGAACTTTTCCTTTTAAGCTCTCTTGGGTCTGCATAAAGCTAGTCAATTGAGTTAAAGCTTCACCCATACTACCAGTTGCTTCTCCAGCCTTTATAATACTAATAAATAAAGGTGGGAAGAGTTCGGGAAAACGCTGCAGACACTCTGAAAAAACCTCACCTTCTTTAATCTTATTGTATACTTTTAAAATAATATTCTTAAAAGCTAGGTTATCGCTTTGATCATACAAAACCTTAAGGCTAGGTAAAAGCTCCATTTTCGCCCGAGATAAAGTGGCTAATTTTTGAGTAAATAAAAGTATATCTTTTGTACGTACCTTATCTTGCTTTAGGAAACTTAAACCCTTTCTAGAAGAAACATCAGAGTTTTGAGGCTTTACCTCTATAGGAAATAGGCTCTGCTCGGATAATTTTTTTGAAGCATTAGCCTCATTATCAGCAAAAATAACCCCTTCAACGATTTCATTTATTCCCTTTTTAGCTTTATATTTAAATTTAGGCATTATACCTCCACAACTCGCATTACCTCTTCAAGAGTAGTAACTCCCTCTTTTACCTTCTGCATACCAGCATCAAAAAGTGTATGCAACCCTAATTCTTTAGCCTTTTTTCTGATCTCAGCTGCTGAAACCTTGTTTACAATTAATTCTCTCAACTCATCACCAATAATTAAAACCTCATAGATTGCCTCTCTTCCCTTATACCCTACGAACCCGCACTCCTTGCAGCCCTTACCAAAAAATATCTTACTCTCCTTTAAAAATTCCGGCACTAACCCTTTGTCTTTTTTCTCCTCTTTACAATTAGGACATATTACCCGGATTAATCGCTGAGAAATGAAAGCATTCACCGATGAAGCTACAAGATAAGGCTCAATTCCTATATCTACAAGCCGAGTAACACCACTGGTAGAATCATTAGTATGTAGGGTAGAAAATATAAGATGCCCGGTTAAAGAAGTACGAATAGCTAATTCTGCAGTCTCTAAGTCCCTTACCTCACCAACCATCATTACGTCAGGATCATGGCGCAATACACTACGCAAAACGCTGGCAAAATCTAGGCCAATTTCTGGTTTAACTTGGATTTGGGTAACCCCCTCTAATTCATACTCAATAGGATCTTCAATGGTAATTATCTTAACACTTTCCTTATTCAACTGAGTTAGACAAGCGTAAAGAGTGGTAGTTTTTCCCGAACCAGTAGGCCCGGTAAGAAATATAATACCGTGAGGTTTACTGATTAGTTCCTCTATAGCTTTAAAATCATCAGGCCTAAAACCTAAACTTTCTAATTTGAATACTAGATGTACCGGTAAAATTCTGATTACAACATTCTCACCATAAAGCGAAGGAATTACCGAAATTCTTAAATCAATCTGTTCATTCTTAACCTTTACTATCGCCCGTCCATCCTGGGGCAAACGTTTCTCGACAACATCGAGATTAGAGATAATCTTAATTCGTGATACTATGGCCTGCTGTAAGTACTTTATCTCATCGGGTACACTAATGTCATAAAGAATTCCGTCTATACGATATCTTATCCTTACGCTAGCCCGATAAGGTTCGATATGGATATCAGTAGTACGAGAAGCTATTGCTTCTGATAATACTTGGTTCACTAATCTTATTACTGAAGCATCTTCAGCGGTTTTCTCTAAATCCTCTACGTCAGTTATCTGAACTGGGCTCGCTCCTCCAACCTTAGGAACTGCCTCTTTCTCCTTTAATATCTCCTCAACAGTCGCAGCGCCTAAACCATAGTATTTACGAATTGTATCCTCAATCTCCTTAGTTGGTGTAACTACTCTTTCGACATCAAAACCTAATTGTAATTTTAAATCTTCTATTGCCCATACTGCTAAAGGATCGGAAATAGCAATAGTTAAGGCCTTTCCCTCTAGCTTTAAAGGCATAAACTTATAATGCCAAATCAGTTTCGCCGGAATAGCTTTAATTGCTGCTTGGGAAATTTCAATTTTTTTTAAAGAAGGAACAAATGGTAAGTCTAATTGCTCAGCTGCTGCCTCAAGAAATTGTTCTTCGTTAATCAATTTCATCTTCAGCAGAATTTTACCGACAAATTCTCCAGTTCTATCGTGTTCTTTTAAAGCCAACTCCAATTGTTGGGGAGTAAGTACACCTTTCTTGATTAGAATTTCACCAATTCTTAGCATAAGTTAATTTATTATTTTAAACTTTCTCGTCGTCTTGTTTAGGTAAAATCTCAGACAAAGCCCCAATCATATAGAGCTTCTCTTCTGCTATCGCATCAACCTTACCGGAAATTATTGCTTCACATCCGCTAAGAGTATCAGGAATAGTAACATACTTGCCCTTTTTCCCGGTATATAACTCTGCTCCAAAAAAAGGCTGAGTAAGAAAATACTGTAACTTTCTGGCCCGATCAAAAACTATCCTCTCCCGCTTGCCTAATTCTTCCTTACCGATAATTGAAACAATTCTCTCTAACTCCTCATATTCTTTAAAGTGACGCAAGACTACTTGAGCAATATCAAAGTGACGCTTACCTAATACAGCAGGGTTCATAAAACCTGAAGAAGACAACAAAGGATCAACAGCCGGGTATAACCCCTTTTGAACATGGCCACGGGAAAGTACAATAATTGAGTTAAGATGAGCAAAAATAGCCACAACTGCCGGATCAGTCAAATCGTCAGCAGGCACATAAACTGCTTCTACTGCGGTAATACTTGAATCTTTGCGAGAACGTATCCTCTCGTGAAACTCACTAATTTCACTGGTAAGAGTTGGCTGATAACCGGTCTCTGAAGGAATTCTGCCTAAAAGAGCCGAGAGTTCACTACCAGCTTGGGCAAAACGAAAAACATTATCAACGAAAAATAAGACATCCTGATCTTTTTTCTGCAATGATTCAGCTACGGTAATTCCGGTTTGGCCAGTTTCAAATCTGGCTCCCGGAGACTCATTCATCTGTCCAAAGACCAAGGCTGAACGCTTAAGTAAGTCTGTACGTTCAAATTCATAATAAAGCTCATTACCCTCTCTAATACGCTCACCAATACCGGCAAAAACACAAACGCCCTTTTGTTTAGCAATAATATTATGAATGATTTCTAAAATTAAAACTGTCTTACCACAAGCTGCACCACCTAAAATACCAGTCTTAGTTCCTTTCATCAAAGGAAATAACAAGTCAAACATCTTAATTCCAGTCTCTAACATCTGGGATCCTAAAACTACCTCATCTTCACCCAGGTTCAATTCTTCAACCATAGATGTTTTTCTAGTAGCTATTCGATCACAATCATCAACTTCAATCGGCCCAGCATCATCTATCGGATCACCTAAAACATTAACAATTCTACCTAAAAGCTTCTCTCCCTTGGGAATACGTAGCACTTCTCCTTGGGATAAAACCTTAGAATTTCTTTGCAGACCATAAGTTGGAGCTAAAGCTATGCAGCGACAGATATTATCCTCTTTATGTTCTATAATCTCTAGAATTATTTTATGCCCATAGAAGCTAGAGGTCTTGGCTACCTCATATATACTTGGTACGGAATCATCAATATCAAATTGCACGTCAACTACCGGTCCATAAACAGCTATTACTTTTCCAACCTTACTCATATTTCTCCTAGCTCTTTCTGATAAATCTAGAGGCTGAGATTTCTCTAATAGTTTGATCAGCTATTGAATGCACATGTCTAAAGTACTCTAGTTTTAAACGTTTATTTACCTGAGTCAACTCTTGCTCACTGCCATCTAAATGCATAAGCCGGGCTGAAAGCTCTGAAAGCTTACTTGAACAAAATATATCGCTTATAATATACCTGCTCCATAAATTCATAAGCCCATCAATGACATCAGAGATTGAAGGCTCAAGAAGCAAGTCCTCAAATCGCGTAGCCGGCCTCTTAGCTTCTTCGCTGGCATCCTGAATTTGAGAAATTAATTCAAATGAAAAAGGTATCAGTTGTAAGATATCAACCCGTTGGGTTGTAACCGATATAAATTTAGGATACACGATTATAACTTCACCGATTCCTCCCTTTAAATACTCTCTTGCCAGATAATTTTTTAAATTATCTACTTCCCCAAGAGATGCCTCATCTTTAATCCCCGGAAAAGCTACACAATCAATACCAATATCCTCTAAGTACCCAGCACCGCGCTCTCCTAAAATAACAATTTTATCTTTATCTTTGAACTTACGTTGATCTAATAAAGCATTAATTATCAAAGTATTCAGCTCTCCTAAAAATCCTTCATCTGAGGTTACTCCAACAATACACCGGGGCAAGTCCTTGCGGACTCTAAAGAAGGGATGAGTGGACTTTTTACTCTCAATCATTGCTAAACAATCGTTAAATTCCTTTAAAAATCCTTGATACAAAGGTTTTTTTTCTTGAAATTGACGCAACTGAAGCGACGCGGCGATTTTTAAGGCTTCAATGATTCCCCCTAAACTCTTGTTAAACTCTAAGTTTGATTTTAGTTTTCCTATTGGCAACATACTACTTTTTTTCCTTCTTTGTTTCTTCGATTAGCTTTTTAAAGAAAAAAGAAAATTTATCATCAAGCTTCTGTTTTATACTATCTGATAGCTCACCCTTACTATTCATCTCTTCAATTAACTTAGGGTCATCTTTTTCAATAAACTTAATGATTTTCTCCTTAAAACTTTTTAAAAATTCTGGCGGAAGAGCCTCTAAAATCTTTTTCTGGAAAGCATAAAAAAGAATTATCTCTTCAGCCTGAGAAAGTGGTAGAAAATTTCCTTGGGTAAAGAGCTCTTCCAAGGCTTTACCCCTCTTCATCCTCTGAGTTGCTTCTTTAGAAAGTCTAGTGCGTAGCCGGGTAAGCCTTAACATCTCTCTATACTGAGCATATTCTAGACGTAATCCTGCACCTAATTCCTTTATAGCCGGAGACTGAACCTTGCTACCAATACGAGAAACTGATAAACCGACCTCTATAGCTGGTTTAAATCCTTCATGGAAAAGACTAGTATCTAAATAAATCTGTCCATCAGTAATAGATATTAAATTAGTCTGAACATAGCCGGTAATATCCCCTTGTAAAGTCTCAACAATAGGAAAAAAAGTCATAGTTCCTCCGCCTAAAGAAGCTTTCAAGCGTCCAGCTCGTTCTAGCAATTGTGAATGCAAGTAAAAAATATCTCCGGGGTATGCTTCTCGACCAGGAGCCCTCTCAAGCAATAAAGACATCTGTCGATACATCCAAGCGTGTTTAGTCAAATCATCAAATACTACAAATACATCTTTACCTTGATCCATGAAATATTCACCGATAGATGCTGCTGTATAAGGACAAAGGTATTGCTCAGCTGCCGATGCAGCAGCAGGGGCGCAGACAAAAACCGTATAAGGAAAAACACCTTTTTGTTTTAATATCTGCATAAAACTTTCAAAAGTAGAAAAACTGCCACCAATCCAACAATATATACAAATCACATCTTTACCTTTTTGATTAATTATAGTATCTAGGCCAATTGAGGTCTTGCCAGTTTGTCTATCACCAATTATTAGCTCACGCTGGCCCTTACCAATAGGAATCATTAAATCTAGAATCTTTATTCCAGTAAGAAGTGCCTCACTTATCGGTTCCCGGGCCATAACCCCTAAGGCCTCTTTGAATACTGGATAATGATTATCAGGAATAATCTCTCCTCCACCATCAAGCGGCTCTCCAATACTGTTTACTACTCGACCAAGAAAATTCTTACCCACAGGGACATTAAATAGTTCAGAAAAGGTAGTAACACTATCACCTACTTTTATGCGCCTTTCCTCACCAAGGACAATAACTACTACTTCTTTTTGGTTGAAGCCCATTACCATTCCCTTGATACCATCTTTAAACTCAACTAATTGGCCATAGATACAAGAAGGTAAGCCATCAACCTTAGCTACTCCTCTTTTTACCTCTTTTACTACACCAACTTCTTTGATTTCTAAAGCCGAAATATGTTTAGGAGTTTTTTGATCTTGGTCTTTCATTATATTCTTTTAATATGAGGAATTATTCTTTTAAGCCTATTTTTTAGACTTCCGTCGATTATTAAAGATTCAATTTGGATAAGAAGTCCAACAATAAGCTCTTCATCAACACTTTCCTCTACCTCTACTATTATACCGAGCTTCTTAGACAGCACCTTTTTTATTTCTTCCCTTTCTTTATCGTTTAAAGGATAAGATGTCTTTACTACTACATCCTTAGCTTTAACAGTAAATTTACTCTTATCAAGCTCTTCTATTTCACTAATAATTTCTTCTATAAATTGCCGATGGAGAGCTTCTTTGCCCTGGGAGCTAAAGGTATGCTGAATCATCTGAACTGATAAATTCAAAGCGCTACTTTCTGTATCGGTAGCTAAATTTTTCTTAATTTTTTCAATCTCTTCTCTACCCTTTTGGAGAATTCGATCAGCCTTATGTTGAGCATCAGTTTCAGTATTTGAACGCAGGCCTGCAGCTTCATTCTTAGCCACCTCTATAATTTGTTTAGCCTCTTTTTTGCCTTCTTCAATTTGAGCTCGTTTTTGCTCTTGAGCCTGTTTAATCTTCTGATTAAGTTCAGTCTCCCTAGCCAAATTCTCTTGATGCAATCCTTTTAGCCTTGTTAAAGCTGTATTTAAATGCTTATTAAACAAAGCTTTTAGAACGACTATTAAAAATATAAAAGTAATTACTTGAATAACCAGAAGTGGGATTGTCATCGTCTCTCCTTATTTAAATAAATTATATAACATAAGTAATGCAAAAACCGCTATGGCCTCAGCAAAAATAAAAGCAATGATCATAGAAGTCAAAATTCTTGGTGCCGCTGTTGGATTTCTGCCCACAGCTTTAACTGCTGCATATCCCACTATGCCAATAACACCAGCTGGCCCAAGAGTACTTAAAAGCATTATTATGGCTACAGTTATATTCTGCATATATACACTCCTATGCTTCGGCTAAAACCGTTAGATTGTTATTCAACATTTTGGCAATTCCATCTTTTATAAAAAATGATTGCCCGGATTGAGAAGGTTTTGTGCCTACTCCTGAGATTTTTACGTAACCACGTTGTAATCTATATAAAAACGGCTGATGAAAATCTAAAATAGAAAATTCTTCATCCCGGCCAGGTAAGACAACTTGTTTAGCCTCACCTTCGTAAAGCTCTTTTTTACTAGTTATTATTCTTACTCTCATCTTTTAAATATTTAACCCAAGCTTCCTCCAACTTGGCTACTGTTTCAAACCCATAAACAGCCCTTAAAGCTTCTTGCCACTCTTCCCCGTCTCTTACCTTGCGGGAAAAATCCAAAAAATCATCAGCTCCATAATCAATAAGCAAAAACTCAACGAGGCTAGTAGCCTGAGAATAAAAAATAACCGGTAGAATTATCGAATCAGGATTATTCATCTTGCTCAGATCCTCTAAAGGAATGTACATATCCGACCAAACCAGGCTGCGAGCAATCCGTAATCGCTCCGGTCGACTATTAGTTTCAGAAAAACAAGCTATACCTTCATCAAGCCAAAGAGGTATCAGTTTTTTTTGTCCGACAAATTCCCGAAAAATAAGATGAGCCATCTCGTGAGGCAAAACAAAATTGAAAAAATCATCGCCTTGGGTATAGGAACTAATCATCCTTTCACAAATATTTACCTCACCAGCTGACCATTCTGGCCGCTCATTATCATTATAATATTTTTTCTGCGAAGAATAAAGGAATATTTTGCATCGATTCTCCCAAGTCCAGAAATCAAAACGCCGAAATCCTAGACTATTAATAATTGTCTTATAATAAGACTCGGCCTTATAAAATATTCGCTTAACATAAATAGGGTCAACTCCGCTATCATAATAAATAATAAAGTGTCGACTTTTTTTCTCTGCCCAATCTCCGGCAATATTTTGGGCAAAGGCTAGGTTAAGAAATGAAACAAGACATAGTAAAAAAATAGAGGATTTTTTAAATCCTCTAATAATTGAACCAAAAATAAAAACAATTCCCATTACTATTTATTCGCCACGTATGATTTTTTCTATGTCATCATTATCTTCCTCAGACCCTTTTTCTGTCTCCTTGGCCTTCTCCTCTGCTTCTACCTCAGTTCCCGACTCCGTCTCTTGCTTAGGTATGGCTTCAGTACCAAAAAGCTTAGTTTGTTTAAACCAGAGAAAGTAGAAGCTCACCGTTAAAACACCTAAAAATATAAGGATAAAAACCATTATTTTCCAAACCGCCTTTGTCGAAAAAGGCTTTGCTTTATTTAGCATGCTCCTAGCTACAGCCAAATCAGTCTTAACTGACTCAATAAGCTTCACGTCAGAACGGTATTGGGAAATATGATCTTCAGGATTAGGTTGCTCCATTCCTTGACGTCTTTGAATCACATCAAGTTTCTTGTTTATAGTACTGTATAAAAACTTTATTCGGTCGGAAAACTCTGTATTCTTAAGAAGATCATTGATTTTATCTGCTTCTGAGTGCAAAGAATCTATTTCGGCAGCCGGTACAACCCAGATATCCCTAAGCTCTACTTCTTTCTCCAACACCTCTGAAGACTCCAACTCATATTGTCCATAGATATAATAACTGCCCTGTTGAGTATCGTAACCGACTTCCAAATCTCCTTTATCGATTACATCTTCTGGCTTCGCCTCTTTAGGAAGGTAAACTTTAACCGGCAGAATTTGCGATTCTTCATCGGAAGGATTAACTATTAATAATTTAAGGACAATACTTGCGTTGGCGTTGCCAACAAAGAATAAAAGAAAAGATAATAATAAAATAACCCCTAATACTCGTCTCATATATCTATTATACAAAGAAAATACACTCTTGCAAAGGCATTCTTTCAGTTAACCCGCATACTTACACCTCGGGGGTGTAAGTATGGTTACTTATATTCATACCAAGTTTCAGATACCGGCTGTTTATTGGCAATACCTTGTATTAACTTCTGGTTAAGATCCATAACCGCTTTTAGCTCTTGAGTCTTGTTCTTAAGATACTTAAGGTCTTTAGCTTTGTCTTTAGAGACACTGTAGAGTTTCTCTAAGTTTATATCGCTGCTTGCACCAAGCTGCTTAATCTGGCCACTCATAGTTACTAAGTTTGAATATACAGCTTCTAGCCGTCCTTGAGCCTGTTGATCAGAGATGGTTCCACTAGTCATTTGAGAACCCATATTTTGTAAAGCTCTCTCTACCATGCCAAATTGAGCAGTCAAGCTCTGCATAGCATCTTTTACATCATTAATCTTAGAAGTACTTCCTAAAACTGCACTTACCTGGCCAGCAAGACTATCTATGTCTGAACGCATAACAGTAATTGTAATTGCATCCATAGTACCATAGGTAGGCTCGGAACATACTATAGTGAAATCACCTAAACTCCATCTAGAATCAAAGGTTACAGAATATTCATATACAGCAACCTCTTCTGCAGTTGAATCAATAGCAATCTTACCATCAATTGTTGCTAATAAAGCACTCATTATGCCCTTATTTATTCTCAATACATTACTTGAGTCGTAAACATCAATAGTTGGTGTTACACCAGCATAAGTCCTGTAACGTATTACCAATGTAGTATTTCTCTTAGCGCTACTCTCTCTATTTAATATCTCAGACTTAATAATGCTTTCCATTATTTCCCGTGACTCGATAATAGCTTCTGGGATAGTTTCTTCGGTAGCAATTAAAATCTCTGCTGTTTCACTTTTTACCTCGGCAATCTTTCCTTCGACTGACTCCCGAGCATCATCTATCTTACCTTCAATTAAATCTGTAGCATCATCAACTTTATCTTTAATCTCTTCAGTCTCCTCTTGCATAGTAACTATAGTCAAGTCTACCTTATCTTCAATGGTATCTAATTGCTGTTCTTGTTCGTATTGCTCAGCAGCTATAGTTATATCTATTATCCCTCCAGAAGTAACTATATTAGGGCTTTCTTCACTCACACCATAACGTATAGTTGATTTCATAAAGTAGGTTTTACCGGGCTCTAAATAATCCCTTACATTTGCCCAAGTAAACTCATAGACTCCGTTATGCTGATTAGGTTTATCTTTAGTAAAAGTTGTAATAGGTGTAGCCTCACCTTCATCATAGACTACTAGCTCACACCCACGATGTCGTTCATACTCAATCTCAGTAAGCCCCTGAAGTTTACCTCTACGTTCAAGCCAAGCCTGCAATTGAATAACATCACTAGAAGCAGTATAAGAATTAGTTGTTATGGTATGCCACTCTATTTGAGCTGAAATATTACTTTCCATGTAGATAGTAATAGTTTTATCGCTATCAGCGTCAAACTCAAAACCTCCAGGTTGATACTCATCTTTTTCCCAACTACTTGCATAAGTTCCATAAGGATACTCATGACGAGTTAACGTTGGCGATTCAAGCCTCTCAAGATCAACATCAGGATCACCCTCAGGTACATACCATCCAGGATAATTATACTCTGGCCGTGGAGCATCCTTCACAATCAAACCACTCAAATGTACTAAACTATCATAGTCTAGAACCTGCCATGTTATATCATACCAACCGATTTCAAAAGGCTCTGATTGATTAGTTACCTCTACCATCTCCTCACCAGTATTAGGATTAACCTGGACAATCTTAATTATAACTGTATTACTGTTCTCGCCAGTACGAGGGTTCTCGCCTGGTTCAGCTTCACTCTTATCAGTTCTCTCGTTAGGAACCTTCCATTCAAAGTAATTATAACCCTCGCCGTCAACTACAGTATTATCTATTGGCCCATTTATATTAAGCGGTTCACCCCAAGTTCCTGGAGTACCACTTTGGTAAGAACAGTATAGGTTAACCTCTTCAATGAGTCCCTTTGTTTGCCATCTGACAGTTCTCATCTCGTTAGTTGTCCACTCATCATTTTCTCTAGGCGCAGCTTCCGAACCATCAAATCTAAAACCTCCCTGAATACCAAAGCTAGTATCATATGCTTTCTCCTGAACATCTCCCCGTACAGCTACAACCCTTAGTCCAATCGTATCACCAGTTAGAATACCAGCGCCATCAATAGTCCAAGTATAGGTACGGGTATCATTAGAAAGCACATCCTCATTAAGATTCTTAGTGCTAACACCAAATACTGGAACTCCGCCTGAACCATCATTAGCATACTCGAGATTAAACCCTTCAAAGTTTATACCTTCAGTCTCCCAGTCAATTCTTATAGCATCTCCGATTATGCAGTCAGGGAAATTTCCTACAATTGACGTAATAGCAACATTAGTAATCTGAGGAGTTGCAATAACTCTGAATCTATCACTATAGCCTATTGTGTTAGGTCTGGTACCGTCTTTAATTGAAATCTTAGCATTACTTCCTAAAGCCTCATTCTCAACCTGCCATGTATACTCGGTATCATCAACCTTAGTAATATATTCAGGGAAGAAACTATACCATTGTGCAGGAGAAGCGGTATAGTTAGGAGTATACTCAAAGATAAGGCTGAACTCATCTAAATCAACATCTCCTATAGGGGTAAAATTAATAGTAGCTAAGTCACCCGTAGCCCAGATAGTCATATCGGGATCACCCTGAGGAGAAGTAATTTCAATCTGAGGTACTATTACAGTAAACACAGCTGATAAACCTTCATTAGCTGGATTACGATAATAATCAGTCGCCCTTAACTCAGTAGCAAATGCATCTTGGAAAATAGCGCCAGTGTCAGGATCAACAGAAGGAACAGTCCAGCTAAGTCCTGCTAAATTCTCATCAGGCTGTTCTAATTCGCTAACCGGTTTCCATCTATCAGGATCTCCTGCTTGGAGTGGTGGTAGTTTGTAATCAAATATTAACCCAGCTACCGGACCATTATTGTGATTCCACTTAATTAAAGCCTGAGTTCCCATAATAACTTCAGCACCACCGGCTGGTTCAAAAACATAGATCTCAGGTCTTTCTAATACCTTAAAAGCAGCTGACTTACCGGGAGCAATATATTGCTCATTAGGCGGGATGCCGATTATACGTCCGGTATCAGTAATTCTTACTACTGCATTCTCACCCATAAATTCATCACTAACAATATCCATACCGACAAACCAAGAAAATTTATAGGTTTTTCTATCGCCATCCTCAAACTCAAACGCCTCTTGGCTCACTCTGGTAATCTCATGAACATAGCTAGGATCTTCAAAAGAACCTTGAGGGTGAGTAGTAAACTCAACTAACATATCCTCTGAAGGACCAGCAACTCCATCTCCCACCAACTCTCCCTCTACAGCCCAGACAATATCTTTATTATCACCAAGTGCTAATAATTCACCAGAATGAGGCTCGCTCACCTGAAATCGAGTTAATGAAATTATAAAGTTACTATCTGAGGCATCAGTTGGCCTAATAAGTTCTGGCCAGGCTTCTGCTCCACCTAAGGTATCAGTAATCTTTATCTTGGCTGAGTTAATATTGCTGGCTGCTCCAGCATCAATAGGTACTGTCCAATTATAATAGTAATATTCACCAGCCTCAATAAACTCATTGGCCTCGTAAGTCTTTGACACTGGAGGACTAAGTGTAGTGTAACTAGCTACAATTTCCCCTACTGGAGGGTTAAAGCTTACTCCATCAGGAGCATATTGAATAAGTATATTCTCGCTAATTCCCGGATCTGCTTTCCAGAGAATCTCATGCTCTGTACCCATAACCCATACCTCTAGGGAATTATTAGGCCGAGCTACGGTTATCTGCGGTACAGAAATAGTAAATTCTGCTGATTCATTGGTAGTAGCGACTCGTCCATTATCAGTCATTCTAATCTTAGCAGCATTAGTACGCTCGGCAGTAGTAGGAATTACCCAGTCAAAACTTCCGTTAGCTAGTTGTAGAGCATCTACAGGGTTACTTCCGTCTAAAACATACTGCCAAGAACCATCATAGTATTCAATCGAAAGGTCATCACTTACTGCGCCTATTACTGGATCTGAACCACTTGAAGTCCAACTAATGGTTAATGGCTCACGCATCTTCCCTTCAACCGGTACATCAATGGTAATTGTTGGACTAATAATAGTAAAAGCTTCAGATACATCACTGATATCCCAAGCTATTGGGTTTCCAATATCAGTAATTCTTATTCTAGGTAAAGCATCTATTTTATCTTCAACCTTCCAAACATAATGGTAGTCACCGCCAACATCTTGCCATAGATAACCATCTAAGAGCATCCGACTTGAAGAAAGAGGCGCTGTTGTTCCTTCACTTATCCCCACTCGATCAATAAAAATTTCAGAGTTAGGCCAAGATGAGACAAAGTCTACAAAACCTGATCCATCATTATAATCAACTTCAAATTTTAACTTACCATAGTCATCTGCACTAGGTTTAGCCCCCACTGAACCCTTTTCCTTCCAGATAATATCATAGTAACCGGTAGCATACCACTGATCAGTTGCAACAGGACTAACAATATTTACCTCTGGTTTCTCAATGATAAATTCCCCGGATACAGCAGTAACTCCAATATCAAAATAGCCGGGAGCCGGATCACTAATATATCTTACTGCTTTTAGCTGAACTTGTTCTGACAAAGGAGTTACAAAACTCCAAAGACCAACAGCTGTATCTTGTCCTCCGTCAAAACTTATTGAACCAACCGGATACCCAAGATCAATAGGATCCCATACTCCATCTATTGATTTAAAGAGATAAAATAATCCTCCGTTTTTAATCTCGTTACCATAGACTTTTCCAGTAATCTCATAAGATGTCCCCATGGTAATGTGTTCTCCGTCTACAGGATTAAGTAATTCAACTATATTTGAACCATAGATATCAAACGACTCTGAAGTATCTATTGTGTCAGCATATTTGCTTGAGTTTATCTGCAAAATTATTGACTTTCCTTCTGCTTCAGCTGGTATAACCCAATCATAGCTGCCGCCTCCGGTATCACTATCACCAAAAGTATTAGATAAGGTTAAACCGGACTGTGCAGGAAGAGTAGTTGCTCCACCATCTGTAGAATAGGTTAACAATAATGTGTCATTTAAAATTTCTCCAATTGTTATCCAGCTAATCTCTTCAGTATCACCGACTACCCAACCTTCATCGCCTACTGGTCTAGTCAGCTCAATAAAAGGAGCGACAATAGAAAAGTTAACTTCTTTTTCTACCTCTATAACAGTATCTCTGCCAACAGGGGCAGAAACTTCTTTTATTCTTAAAACAAAATTACCCGGCCGATCATCAGCATCCCAGATATAAGAATTACTAAGAGGTTGATTCGGTGGTATAGTACCTGGGAAAGGAAAACCACCACTTGTATCCATGGTAATAATCGGATATACAGCATCAGGGCTAGCAGAATCGTAATATTCGAGGATAACTTGATCACTAAACTGAGTCTGGTTAGTCATCCATCGAATTAAATATGACTTTCCAACTTCAAACTGAATATCAGCAACCGGTTCAATAATGGTAATCTCGGGCTTAGGAACAATGTATAGCAAGTTAGAAATTACCAATACCATGCCAGTATTACTATCTGAAGCTCGCAAGTAAACTGTATTTGACGGTGCCGCTCCCTTGTCAGCTAACAAAGCAAACATCCGGCTAACATCATCAACAACTACCGGCACAGCATCAGCTATTGATTGCCAAAAGCCATCGATTCCGGTTAATGAAAATTTTAAATCTAAAGCACCTCGATAACCACTAGCTGCTGCAGAAATTACAATGTTCTTATTCTCTTCCATCTCCCATATTTCTCCACCGTCAGGATAAGCAAACCTAAGACTTTCGACAGTAAAATAATTATCAGAGGTATCAGTAATAACTGTAAAGTCGTTACTAATTACCCTTACCTGGGCTTCTTGAGTTGCAACACTAGGCACCCGCCACTCGAAACTCCCCTGCCCGCCATCACCAATATCTACAGCATTAGCAGAAACTCCATCTCGATCTAAAGCAAGCTCCCAGCCATCTCCGTGATTAAGATTATATTCAACTCGGACAGTCTCGGTATTCTCGTCAATACCAAACCAATCCCAAGTTATCTTATATTGTTCACCAAGTACTCCGGCCGGCCAGATTTCAGTGCCAGTATTTGGACTAGTAACCCTAACCCAAGCATCAGTATGCTCTAGGTTTAAATTGTCTAATATCGGTGTATTTTCACCATCAGAGTAAAAAGATATCTTATATTGCATTATCTGATCATCAACGGAATCAGTGTGAGTATGAGCAAACGGCGATAAACCACTTATATTGGTACCTTCATAAACAACGTAAAAACTAGGATTTCCTCTTATCTCAATATTTATCCGCTCTAACTCCGGGGTTCCTCCAGTAGTTGCAAAATAGGCCCGATAATAGAAATCTCCAGCATCAGCTACTTGACTTTCAAAGAGGTTTAAGACAGCATTGGTTATATCTGAGGCTTTGTTAGCTTGATTATATCCTTCAGTAACTTCTACCCAAGCACTGTTATAATAATACCAATGATACCCATCAGCAGAAAATTGATATTTTATCTCTGAATCTTCCTTAGTAGCTGTCTCAGCAAAAGATATCAAATCATTGGTAGTGTCATACATTACACCTAATATTGGTTGGATAACCGGCCTATTAGTGTAGTATCCACCAGTGTCATATTCGTTTGCCTGAAAGTCTGAAACCATACTAACTGATAATTCTGCAGGCATAACTTTTACAACTTCCCAGTCATCAGATAAGGTAATTTGACCTTGAGTATTTTGCACAATATGTAACTTAAGCGAAGTAGTTATCGGACCGCCAGCAATTGTCCCTGACCAGAGTAATATCCATTGGCCGGGATTATCAGTATCATCTATGTAGTAGTTTGCCCCCTCTGTAAGCAAATCAATTCTAATTGTACGCCATTCACTGCTGCCTGTCTGCAACCACTGGGTAGATGCAGGTTTTAAGCTCCCATTTTCAGAAACACTTACTTGCGTTAGATCATATCCATACCAACTAAATGGATTAAAGTAAAGAGCATCAGGCATACTCGTATAGCTTACTTCTGAACTTGTGTCTTTCCAACCAATTGCTAACTCTGTAAATAAAGGAATTTTTATCTTGGCTTTAAAACTTAAATTATTAGCTCTATCATAAGTATCTTTACTGGTAAGATAAGTAGTCCAATCATTAAAGCCTTCGATCATAAGATGTCCATCAGGAAGAGTAAAGCCAACCACATTTCCGCTTAAATCAAATTTACCAATAAGAGGCTCAGAATTGTCAAACTCATATACAGGAAATACTTCTACAATGCTCTTATTACTTCCGCTTAAAAGCCCAGGTCCGCCATGATAAAGGTATATGATCTTACTTGAACCAGCCGGAACTGGACTATCATTACGTATCTTTACCCAAACTACAGCTGTCTTGGCTACAGTATCAATTAACTCTAAGTAATAATCTAAACTTGTATAATTATCCTGATCAAGAAATCTTATATCATTGCCTGCTCTCTTGGGACCTACTCCGTCAGGATCTGCGGCAATATTCTGCCAAAATCCAGAAAAAGAATCATCAATTGTAAGCCCAATTACTTCATTACCAATATTAGAGGCTCCGGAATTATTTACCTCTAAAGGCCTCTTATATAACCAACCCAAAAGGGCAAGAGAGTCACCAGTTTCTTGGCCTATTGGTATATAAATATCATCATTGTCAGTACTAAAACCGGTAGCTAAACATTTAATCTCCGCATCATCAATTGCCCGACCATAGTAAAGGGCTTCATCAAGAAGACCCTTGTAGCTATAGTAACGGCCATACTCGGAACCAAAGTAAACATTGCGGTTTTCAATAATCAGCGTACCATCCACAAGTATATTTCCCTTCTCTACGCCATTAACATAAACACGGCCATATTCTCCATCATAGCTAAGTATGAGATGGTTCCACTCAAAAGGAGTAATTACCCCGTGGCTGGTATAACGTTCATGATAAGTATAATCACCAGTAGTACCGGTTTTAAATCTGAATCTAATTCTATTATTACCTTGGGCTGCCCACCCGTAAGGAACAAACCAACAATAGTTCATAAAATAAGTATGACTGGTAATCGGTTTTGTCGGCTTCATCCAAACTGACCAGGTAAAAGGTGTATTTCGGCGAAAAACTGACGGATAAGGAATCTTTACATAATCGTTTAAACCGTCAAATTCTAAAGCTGTGCCTAATTTTCCATTAACCCACTGAGGATAGTTATACAGGGTACCATTGGCACTGCCAATAGCATCGTTAAGAGTTTCTCCGCCATTCTCATCAAAATGCCAAGCCGCTAGTAAATCTTGTGAAGGAGGGTCATACCAAAGGCTGATATTACTTTGACTTTGAGCATCAGGAGCTCCATAAGCAAGGTAAATCTCTTTTACTGTTCCAGCAGCAACAAAAGGAATTTCAATATTAACATTAACTGCCTTACCGTTATAATCAAATTCTGCCAAATAATAATCTAACTTAACAGCATTACCACTAATAACCTCATAAAACCTCATGTCTGCGCCATCATCGCGAACTGTATCCCAAAAGTGAGTAAAGCTTTCAGGAATAACTAACCCGTAAATAGCCTTTGTCCTTTCGCCACCTGAGCTATTATCAATAACTACTTCCTGAGAATAAGCAAAATTCTCTAAGTCTTTGTATAAACTAACGTTGGTAAGATTCATCTTAATCTCAGGAGCAATAGCATAATCATCAGCAGTAGTCTGATTAAAATTATACTCATAAGTTATATTTCCATCCGGGCCTAACCATCCATCGTCATCGCTAGCCCAGCTTTGACTAGCTAAGCGGGTACGTAGCTGTAGCCTTAAATCAGCTCCGGTTCCGGTTCCGCTAGCGTTTTGATCCCAAGATATATTCGTTAATCTATTACGTTCATAATCAGAATTTTCAACCGTAGAAAGCAACTGCTCATAAGCTGGATAGCGTTTCCACTCAATAGTAGCAGTTTTAACTATAGGAATTGCGTCTAAATCGTCAGTAGCAAATGATAATCTATATTGAACATACTTATCAGTAAGATTAGCAGAAGTTATAGTAGTTTGATTGGTAACACTCGGGATTAATGACCAATCTATGGCGTCGGATAAACCAGAATCGTTTCCACTACGTACAGCAGCGATAGTAGAACCGGCATCATCCTGATATTCCCAGACCATTCGGCCCCAGCTAGAGTGATTTCCTACCTCTTTAATGCTTGAGGTATAGTCACCAAAACAAAAAGCATAGTATTTAGAAAGTTCTCTTCCTCCACCGTCAGTAGCAAACATATACTCACCAGTTCCCGGCCAAATTAATGTTCCTGGTGACTGTATAGCTAAAGAAGATGGGGTAAGCTCTTGCCAGGTATTTGCATCAGTAGTCTCACCGGTCTTGCGCACACTATACTTTAGGAAAGCATAAGAAGGATGCCTATCCCAACGAGCCGAACCATGTAATAAATATAAATAATCTCCAAATCCCGGGTAGATTAGTCTAGATTGACTATTGTTAATAGCTAGCGGACAATTATCCACAGATCTATCCCAGTTCATATTGTCAAGGTCGAAACACTTAAAGTCTCGGGTATAATTTCCGGCTAAAACATATAGATAGTTTCCGCCAACTGGACAATAAACCATCTCAGCCCCGTAAGATATATATTTCTCACTATCCGGCAAACTAGTATAATCCCACTCATCAGTAGCTACGCTATAACGCCAAAATGAATAACTCTCACCGCGCAAAACATAAATCCAAGCACCGGTAGTAACCCTACCAATCCTGGTATCTTCAAAATAAGCTAAACTGTTTCCATATTCAAAGTTAGATTTTGGACGAGCAATGGTCTTATCCCAGGTATCATCAGCAATTGAATATTTATAAAATATATCGGAATTATTCCCGCGATTATAAAATATATAAGCTTTACCGGCATATTCTACAGAAGTAAGGTTAGAGTTATGATAAGGAGTAGTATCCGGACCAGTCAAAGAAGACCATTCGTCAGTATTTACATCATATTGGTAAAAAAAACCGCCATTAGAAAGAAAGTAAGTCTTACCCTTATAGCCGCAAAAAGCAGAATAGGCATCCATACTTTCCGGTAAATAAGTAGGAACATCCCAAATATCTTTAGAATCTGCTGGAGTATTATCATCAAGAGGGTAATAACGCATAAGATAGCTACCCCATTTCTGGTTATATACATAAAGCCAAGGTTCATCACTGGTAGCGACAATAGAAGTAGCATTCTCGGCTATATCTATAGGTAAATTTTTAAGCGCTTGCCAAGTTTTATTATTATCTATGGAAATATCGAGACGAAATATGTTAGCAAGTAATCCTTTGGGAATACAATAGATATAATCCCCCCGACCAGGATAACTAAGAGAACCTCCGTAGTAAGTAGGAAAACCGGAAAGCCCTAAACCGTCAGTATCTCCGACTAACCCTTGTTTCTTCCATTCACCAGGCTCACTAATTAATGTAGGCATCTCCCATACATAAAAATCCTCTTCATTATCTCCCGGTAAGAAGTAAATTTTACCTGTATCATTCCCAATTTTAGCGTATTCTAAGCCATTTATCCGATTACTATGATTTGCCGAAAGAAGAGCTAAGTCTTGCCAACCATCATTATAAGGAGTAGTAGAGGTTTCTAATCTATACCTCTTAAAAACACGACCCGAGCCGGTAGTAGCATAAAGATAAGTTCCGTCATTAGTAAGCTGGGTTCCTCTATAGAAAGGGCCACCTCCACTACTTAAAGGAGACTTTCCGTTTACATCCAATAGCCAGGTTTTAGTATCTAGCTCATAACGATAGATATTTCCAGAACCTCGGCCTTCGGTACAATAAATAGAATTATTAATAGGTAAATACTCTGCAGCTACTCCCGGAGCAATAGGAAAAGGCATTTTGATAATATCAGTCCAGCGTTTTATTGAAGGTTTATAGACCCAGACATGCGAAGGCAGATCAGAGTCATCTTCTCCAAAAAACATATAAATATTATCCTCACCATCAACTACCATATTACCAAGCTCATCGCCATGGGCATTGGTTACTGGATCACTCCAGGTATCAGCAGCATAATCATAACTCCAGAAATTATTGTGTCCATAGTAATTAACTATAAAAAGTTTTGAAGGGGTAGCAGCAATACAACTAAATGCTGCAGCAAAAGGGAACGGACTAAGCGGTGTCCAGTTATCAGTGGCTAAATCATAACGCAGAAATCTATAGGCATATCCGTTAGTATCATTGGTGCCAGGTGAAGCATAAAGAGAATCTGCTCCTGGGCCAGGATATCCAAAAGAGTTTCCATAAAAATAATGCCAATAAAAATAAAGAGAACTGGGAACTGCTAGAACCTCTTCCCACTTACCGGTAGTAATTCCATCACCATCTATTAAGTCAACGTCAACATCCTCATCCTCTTCTATTGGGCCATAGCGGTAGAAATTTCTATGACTACATCCAGGATTAGCGTAGATGTATGTCTTCTTCCCAGGACCGGAATCATAATCATAATCCACATACTGCATAAAGCCGCCATAGTTTCCAATGTAATGGATAAAGTCATCCATTGAATCCCAGTCAAGAGTTAAATCACTATCTACTCCGTTTAAAGGCCCATATCGATAAAAATCATTACTACCATAAGCAATATTACCAATCATATAGCGGCCGCGTCTAGCATAAATATACTTATCACTGCCTACAGTCACACCAATAACTCCTGAACCATAACTAGGCCGGTATTCCTGATCAATAATGTCCTGATTAGGATGCTCAGGAAAATCAGTCAATGTTTCCCAGCTACCCGGTGCCCCCTGAGTTATATCGTAACGATAAAAACCATCCTGAACATTTCCCAGAAGGCAGTAAATATACCCATCTAAATAAGTAAGACGATTACCGGAAGATGCAATAGTACCAGGAGCATTAGCTATTTGTTCCCAATCATTATATTGAATTGAATAACGGAAAAAAGAAGTCTGTCCGTCAGCCGGAACATAATAGAGGTAATTATTATCAGGACAATAAACTAAATTTATACCGTAGTCTTGCTCATAAGGAGCCTGAACTAAGGTCTTCCATTGTCCTTTTACTCCATTTGCACCGGCTCTTCCGGTAGTAAGATCATATTTCCAGGGCTTAGTATAATTTCTTCCAGAGAAAAAGTGCAATTCCTGACCTTCTTGGGCTACGCCTTTATAAGGATCATAGATAATAAATCTGCTCTCATAAGTCTGGGTGGGGATATTTGGCAGTGTCTCCCAATCCGAAGCAGCGGTAGGGTTACCATTAGTAAGAGGGCCATAGCGAGCAAAGCCACGCCGGGTAGTATATGTAGCTAATTCTGATTCACCACTACGATACATACCGGCAGCATAGATATAATCTCCAGAACCGGGATACCATATATCTGAACCACGCCAAAATCCTTGAGAACTATAAGTTGAGTTTATTGGAATATCCTGTTTGTTAATCCAACCCGAAGAACCACCGATCTCATAAGCATAAAAACTCTTAGTATGTTGTCCACGAACACCATAGATATAATCTCCCCCGGTATAGACTAAAGCGCCACCCTGCTCTACGCTAGCAAGAAAAGCAAAATCAGATTGCCACCACTTTGATAAATTTTCATTATAGACATAAAAACCTTTACCATCTCCACCAGCACCTTTGAGAGCATACAATTTACCACCCTGGGATACTGGGCCACCTACAGAAACAATATCAGAACCCAAACCAATATCACTGGAAAAAGGTTCAAAATCACTCCACTGACCAGCCAGAGGTAAATCAAGAGTTCCAAATGATCCCGAAGCAGGCTCAAGAAAACTCACATACCCCTCAGGAGGAAGATAGAAAAAACTATTTGTAGCTCCTGAACCACGTAAGACATAAATATACTGGCCGTCATTAGTCATGGTTGAACCGGCAGCTAAAGGCGTAGGAACCGGCTCTAAGAATTCCCACTCTTCATTAAGAATGTGAAATCTTCCGAATTGTCTACCATCACCGGAAGCAAAAGTACAATAAAGATAATCCCCCATCCGGGTATAAGTAGAATATTTACCTGGGCTAGGAATAGAAGGCAAAGTTAACCAGCGGCCTAAATCAGGAGTAAGATGAGGATCATTATTAACAAAAGAGTCAGTAATGGCCGGGTCAAGTTTTACTGCTCCATCTAAGTCACCGATATTAATAATTTCGGCATTGGTTATACCTAAATTATCCTTAAAATCAGCTTCTGAGCTATCTACGGTGCCATCGGTATGAACCTGCTCAATAAGCTTAAGTTCATCTCCACTGACATTAATCGTAGACGAGCCCTGGCCGAGCCAGGACTGCTGGATCCAGGTATCGGCTAAACCGGTAAGACCTATCCAGATGGCGATTCCAAATGATATTCCAAGAACCATTGCGAATACAACTTTTGTTTTCATTTTGCTCTTCATCTTAATCAACCTCCTCAATGAGACTTAGTCCGCCAAAGACGGACTATAGTCGAATTGATACTGAGGGTATGAAATACCCGAAGTATCTTCTTTAGGTATTTTCTTCTCTAATTCTTTAACTTTTCTTTTCTCAATCTCTAATCTTTTAGACATCGCTTGGTAAGAAATCTTATCAGCTCTATATAGCTCTTCTAAATTCTGTTTTACTTTTTCTTTTTCAACTCCTAGTCTCTCACTATACTCTCCACTAGTACCGGACAACCCTCGGTACCTATCTTTTAATTGTTTATTAGTCTTATAAAGGATAAAATTAACAATACCTAATAAGAGGACTGTTGCACTTCCGACAACAATTAACTTTTTGATTTTTTTCTGACGGGCATCAGAAGCTTGAGCTTTATACTTACACTCGACAATCTCATCTTTTATCTTTTTAATAAAATTCCGAGAGCCTAGAAAATTACCCCTACGCAAATTCTTAGCTAGAATCTGCATATCATCCAGGGAAACTCCCCTCAAGAAATCTTCATAGGAAATATTACCGGCGGTCTCAGACAAGAGTTGCATAGCTTCAGCTACCTCATCTTTAATATTAATCCTATCAGTTGAAGTAGAAGAAATTGGGGCTTGGGAGCCAAACCCAAGATAATTTAAATAACTACTACACTTGTATTCCTTCAAATCTTTAACTAATCCCAATTTAAGAGGATTAAGGTGCATATAGGCAGTTAAAGATAAAAGGTAAGGAGTTTTTTCAACCAGAATCAATTTAAAGCGGCCTCCGAAAAGATGCCCTTTTCTATCGTAGCGACTATTAAAATATTTTATATACGAAGAATTTAAGTTCTGCATAATATCAGAAATAGTTACTTCTTCAGTTAACTCAATTAAAAGATGGAGATGGCCAGGAAGAAGAATGAAAGAAAACAACTTAAACCCGCGTTCGGACTTACTCTTCTCTAACAACTCTAGGTAAGCTTGATAATCTTCATTGTCTTTAAAAATTTCTTGATTTGATCCACCGCGTGAAGTTACGTAGTATAATGCACCTTCTAATTGTATTCGAGGCATTCTAGGCATTTTTCTTTTCCTCCCTGATAATTTTGAGGTTTGTGCCTGGCACTTTAGCTATTTTTAAAAAAAAATCCCAGACAAGTATATCTGAGAATGGCTAAGTAAATCTTGGTAGCTCAGCCATCCCTGTCCGCCGAAACCTTGGTGAAGGCGAACGTCTTGTCGGATCTGAAGCTTTGCGCCCTTCGATTGCTCGAAGTTTGCCTTTATCTTCTGCCAAATAGCACCTTTTCCTCTTCAGTTAAAATATAAAATATTTTTTCCCCATTGTCAAGCTAGCCCCCGGTGCCGGGCACCCCTTTACCAAAAAAATGCTTAAAATATAGGTGAAATTGCTATTCTCTCTTTAGAAATAAAAACGTTTTAATTTTCTTCTTCGGGTTTCTCAAGCTCATTTTCGAGATCTCTTATCTTTTCGTTCTGTTTTTCAGCCCTCTTTTGCATGGCTCTATAGGAAACTAAATCAGCGCGATACTTCTCATCTAAGCCCTTTTTTATCTTCTCTCTTTCCTTTTGAAAAGCCTCCTGTATCTTTCCGTCTTTTAAACTCTCTAGTGACTTTATCCGGCTTCTTAAGTCAAAATTCGACTTTAGGAAGCAACCTACCATGACAAGAGCGATAATAATAATTCCGATAAAAATACCTAAAAACTTCTTTCTTTCCATTGATTTCCCCCTACTTCTAATTTTTTTATTAATTTCATTACTTCTTCCTTATCCTCTGCATAAGGTTCAATTTCTAAGTACTTTTTATAGTGGATAACTGCCTTTTCAGGCTTATTTTTAACCTTATCATATAAAAGGCCTAAATTATAATGGGCCTCAGGATTACCGGGATTAATCTCCAAAGACTTCAAGTATGCTTCTATGGCTTTATCATGAAGCTTTGCTTTAGTATAGGCTACGGATAAATTATAGTAATAAATTCCCCTTTCGTTGGAAAGCTTACGCTCTAGTAAAACTAGTCTCTCTTTTAGGCTTTCTACTCTCACAGCTTTATCTCGCTGCCCAGTTACATTATCAGATAATTCCTTTTCTAAAGCCTGCAGCTTCTCACTTGTCTTCTTTAACTCTAACTCACTCTTTTCACCATTTTCCTTAGATTGGCTTAACTCTTTCTCTATCTGCCCCTGTTCTTGCTTAAGTTTAGTATTTTCAGAAAAATAAAGAGTTGATTCTTCTTCAGCTTTTTGGGTTGCCTCAATTAAGCCTTCTCTTTCTTCTAAGTTACGGTCAAGCTCCCTTTGAACATTTTCGGATAAGTTTTTTGCTTCATTGACTTGAAAATCTAAATCACTATTTTTCAATAAAAAAAATACATTTCCTCCTACAGAAACTAGACAAACTACTAATAAAATAGCTAGTGCCAACTTCATTTTAACGCATAGCCCCATCTCTTATGTCTTCTTTCTTTATTATTCTTATTAGATGGGCAACTCTTTCCCTATCTTTAAAATCAGAACTTAACTTTAAATACTGACGCAAGTGATAAATTGCCTTTTTTGAATCACCAAGAAAATGTTCATATAAAAGCCCTAAATCATGATGAGCCTTAGAGCTCTTAGGGTTAAGTTTTATGGCGGTAGAATAAGCCTCAATTGCCTTGGAATAAACTTTAGCCTGGGTATAAGCAGTACCAAGCTTCTCATATATTTGAGCACTATTTTCTTTACTTAAGTTTTGTTGTCGAGTAGCTCGTTTCTTGCTCAACTGGCTTAGATCCACTTTTAGAAAAGCATTATTTTGGTTAACCCTCTCTAGCTCCTTTTTCAAATTAAGAAACTCTTCTTTTAATGCCTGCATATTATCTAAAGATTCTCCTTTAGTATTTACCGAATTATTTGAGACCTTTTTAAAATCTTGAGCTTGCTCTTCTAGCCCTATTACTTTTTCACTATCGCTTAAAATCTCTGCTTCTTCAAATCCCAAGGGTATAAAGCCATTGCCCTCAGCTAACTCATCAAGTAAAAAATCCAATTCATCACCCTGACCTTTTCCTACATCTTTGCCCTCAAGAACATTTAGCATTTGAGTTGCTTCATTTCTCTGCTCACCTAGTGTATCATTAACTTGGGCAAAGACAAAATTAACGATGAATCCTCCTATAATGAAGTTACTTAAACCTATCCTTAAAAAAATATCTTTTCTATGCATTTAGTTTCTGGTTTATCAAAAATCTTTAATACCCTTAAATTTTTCTTCTAGCTTTAACTCTTTACTCTCTTTAGCCTCTTTTCTCCCGTAAAGAATGTCATCCTCTATTCCCCCTACGCTTTCACTAGATCCTTCAGGAAGAGCAACTTTAATTTTCTCTATTTCTTGGGCTATAATTGACTGTCTCATCACCTTAGGCATTACCTTAGGAGTAATTAACTTCTCAGGTTCTGTACCCAGTGGCGTAATTTCACCGGTAATAATAGTGGGTTTTATAAAAATAATTAGTTCTGTTTTTCTGGTTAAATCCGAATGAGAGCTAAAGAATGCTCCGATAAAAGGAATTTTAGAAAGAACGGGAATTCCACTATCATCTTGTCGAGTCTCTTCTTTTAACAGACCACCGATCATAATCATCGTGCCATCCTTTACTTTAACTACAGTTTCTACCTCAGAAGTCTCTATAAGAGGGATGGTGCTGCCCAACTGAGAAGTCAACGTATCAAAAACACTGCTTACCTCAGGCTTAATCTTCATAGTTATAAAGCCCTCTTTGTTTATGGTCGGAACGACTGTAAGCTTTACACCAACATCAATAAATTCAATACTCTCGGAAGTAACTGTACTTTCCCCTGCCTGGCTTTGAGTCTGAGTAACATAAGCTTCTCTTGTGCCAACTAAAATCCTGGCTTCCTCATTATTGATTACAGCTATTTTGGGACGAGAAAGAATCTCAGTGTCCCCAAAAGTTTCAAGCATCTGCAAAGTAGCTGTGTAATCGTCAGCATCCATAGTACCAATACTCATTTCAATGTTTGAGGTATTAAGAGCTGGCGATGGGGTAAAAGAAGGGGCAACATCAAATGTTCCTGTAAGATCCAAACCTTTAAACATTTCATCTTCAAAAATCTTTTGCCAATTTATACCTCGCTGATACTCTTTTTTTAAGGCAACTGACACAATCTCAGCCTCAATAAAAACCTGTAGAGTTTCCTCATCAAATTCTTTTACCATATTCCTTATCTTATTCATTTTCTCGGGGAGATCTGTAACGACTACCTTATTAGTCCTCTCATCTACAACTAAACTACCGGTACCTTCAGTAACAATTGTGTTAAGATGATCCTTGATGTCACTACCGCTAGCATACTGTAATTCAATTGTCTCAGATGCTAAAGGTTGATCCAAATCTTGAACCGTCTCCTCCATCAACAAAAGCTTAGCAGGAATATCAATCAAGATCACCGTTCCGGTAGCTTCATCAATTATTAGCTTACCAATATCCGATTTCAAATTACTTAGAACACTAAGCACAGCTGACGGCTTTGCATACCTTAGCCTAAAACTTCTTACTTGCCGCATCTCTATATAATCCTTACCATAACGGGTCTTATATTCGCTATTAGTCATGATCAGAAGAATATCACCTCTAGATTCAGCAGCCAATCCTTGACTAATAAGAATAACATCAAGAGCATCGCTAAAGGTGAGGTTGTTTAAGAATATATTTACTCGTCCCTTAACGCTCTTACTAGGCACAATAGTTAAACCGGTCTTAAGCGACAACAATCTAAACACCTCGGTGATATCTATACCCTTAAGGTCTAAAGAAATTCTCTCCTCATCAACCTCTTCTAGAACCTCTGGAGATGATTCCTCAAGCAAAGTTCCCCCTTCTTCTGGGCTTTGAGAATAAACAAAGCCTAGATCAAAAAGACTGAAGCTTAAAAATGAGATTAAAACAAAGACTCTAACCATAATAACTGCCTTTGATTTATTTATCATAAATTCCATAAGCTTACCTTAAATCGATCTCTCCCTCTTCGCCTGATAAAACAACCTTATCCCTACCAATTCTACTCACCGTCCAACGGCTGATTGCATCTCCAGCGCTAAGAAGATAAGTCTTGCTGTTTTTGACGTCTTCAACCATAGCCTGAGGGCTGTTAGACCATAATATACCTACCAATTTTAAGTCCCGGATATCCTTACGGATCCTTTCACTTTTTTCCTTTTTTTCTTCAAAGATAGTCTCAGGTGTAAGAGTAAACATATTCCTGGTCCTTGTCTCTTTTAGGGCTGTAGCCAAACTTATCTTAGGTCCAGAGTCTCTCTTTGTCGTCGCTTCAGAAATAGTTGGTACGCCGGTTACCGAAACAAAATGTTTCCTTAAACCAACCTTATCTCTTAGAAAATCAAACAAAAAAACTAAGCTAACAAGTATCGCAGCAACAATTAACATCTTATTGACAAATTGTAAGGTAAAAGCCTGCGGCTCTAGACTTAAGTCTGGGAAACGCATATTCTTAAAAGAAAAAAACCAACGCTTCCTATCAAAATTTGCTTTCTGTTTTTGGATTTCTCTTTCTCCAGAGTCGACAGAAACCCCCTTCTTCTCAATTATCTTCAACAATCTTTCTTCTGGCGTATGTTTATCAGCAACCATTTTACCTAACTTCCTTAGCCACTAATTTGCGAATAACCGGAACATCAACAACCGGTTGACTCTCCATTACTAATTCCTTTAGAGCATTGTGGCAAAACATAGAAATCCGCCGGGGATAACCTTGGGTATATTGATAAATTTCTTTTATTGCTGTATCAGTAAAAAGTGGTGGCCCAGAACTAAAACCTGCCTTTTTTAATCTAAATTCTATCATCTCCTTTGTCTCCTGCTCATCTAAAGGATTCAATACATACTTTAGACTAATTCTATCCCAAAGATTAGGTATCTCACGCAAACGAGGTAATAACTCCATCTGGGATAATAAGACTAGCTGCAATAGTTTAAACTCATTAGTCTCGTAATTTAAAAAAACTCGCAAAACCTCAAGAGTTAGTGAATTTAACTTCTGGCCCTCATCAATCAAAAGCACTACAGTTTTATTTTCCTCTACTCCTTTGCGAAAAAGATAATCTTTTATCGCTTCTTTAAAATCAAGAATGCTCGGATTTTCTTTACCTAACTCTATACCGAAGGTTCTAGTGAGTGAGTCAAGAAATAACTCTTCAGTGCCATAGGTGGGATCAAGCACCATATGAAAAATTATATCTTCACGCTCATTTAGCATTTGGAAGAGCTTTCGAGAGAGTGTGGTCTTACCGGTACCAACATCACCTAAAATTAAACTCAAACCCCTCTTTAATCGAATTTCAATCATCAAACGCATTAAAGCCGCATGATGCTCCTGGGACTCATAGAAAAAACTTGGATCAGGGCTAGTTGAAAAAGGTTCCTTGTTTAATCCCAAAATATCGTAATAACTCATTTTTTTAACAAAAATTTAATCTGTTTAATCCGTATTTCAATCTCTGAAATCTCTTTTTTAAATACCATTTAACTTCTTTCTGATTAGCCGTAAAGGATATCCTTCATTTATTAACCGTGATACCTTAGTTAATCTTTTTTTTATGTGCTCGCGGTCATACATGCGCACATTTCCCTTCTTAGTTACTACTTGCAAAAGGCCAAAATTAGTATAGTGATTAATAGTCTGGTAAGTAATATGATACTTTTTTATAATTTCCTGTGCGGAAATTAATCTATCCTTCATACTAGATTTTCCATTCATTCCAATCATAGCTAATAATCGATAAAGTACCCATATCGGTTAATACTTAACCAACATATGGTAAATACCATAAGTGTGATTCTTATTGAATTTATCACAAAATCACTTTGCTGTCAAGAATATTCTTTAAAATAGCCTATATACTAGTATATATACTAATATATTACCTTATATAAGTACAATCCTCCCGAAGGTGCCGGTTTATTGTTATAGGGAACTTTTCTTTTTAAAATAAGAGAAATTTCTCCAAGACAGAT